>JAEEGK010028653.1_pt1 | contig 11163 bp, 8 predicted proteins | sample 8958771 | NCBI WGS metagenome assembly JAEEGK01 (sample SAMN16246547, study PRJNA631951) | gut metagenome | biome: gut microbiome; feature: rumen; material: SC-attached | host: Bos | place: Iran: Karaj | collected 2018-10 | reverse complement strand
CCTAGCTAATATGATAAATGAATTCAATAATAATTATTATAATCCTACCGTTGGCGATGAATTTAGATTTTTAATTAAAGTTGGTATCGTCTTTGCAATACCTGCCATCTTAACTTTCTTACAACCAGATACAGGTGTTGTCCTAATATATTTATTAATAACTATCGTTATGCTGTTTATATCAGGAATTAGATATCGTTGGTTTATTATTCTTTTTTCCATTATAATAATTTTTGTTGGCATCGTCTTAGGTATTTATTTTATTAATACTGACACATTTGTTAAAATATTTGGAACATCATTTTTCCTAAGAGTAGATAGATTATTGGATTGGTCAAATAGCAGTGGTTACCAATTAGAAAATGGTTTAGTATCTATAGGATCTGGTGGATTACTTGGTATGGGTTTAAATAACACACCTATCTATTTTCCAGAACCACAAACTGATTTCATTTTTGCTGTTTACGCTAATAATTTTGGTTATATTGGTTCTGTTATATTGATTACTATACTTGCTATATTTGATATTAAACTAATTAACTTAGCTATTAAGAATTCCAATCTTATAAATAAATATATAATTTCAGGAATAGTTGGTATGCTTATATATCAACAATTACAAAATATAGGTATGACTTTTGGTTTAATGCCCATAACCGGTATAACGTTACCATTTATTAGTTATGGTGGATCATCGCTACTAAGCTATATGATGATGATTGGTATTATATTCAATATTTCAAACCAAAACATTAGATATACAAATTAAAAAAAGATAGGTAACTATCTTTTTTCTGTACATTCATCTTCGATATTATATTTATACTGTGAATTATTAACTTCTACTTTAACATATTTGTTTTCATCAATATTATTCTTTGTAACAGGATCTTGAATAGGACTTTGTAAAATTTCTAATTCAACTAACGTAGATAACTTAATACAATAAATATTTCCATTTGTCTTCTTATAATTACTTGGATTATAACTCATATAAACCTCTGCTGATGAATTAATTATTTTCATCATTGCATCACTTATTTCAGCTTTCTTTCTATTAACATTTTTATTAATCAAAGTTATACCCAATACTGATATAGCAGCTATCAAAATAACAACAGCTATTAATTCAACTAATGTAAAACCTTTTTTCATCATGACCACCTATTTTAATCATATCACAATTTATAATTATTAACAAGTTTATATCTTACTATTCTCGTTAAAACTATAGTACTCATTATAACCTATAATTATGTGATCTAAAAGCTTAATTCCTAATATATTGCCTACTTTTTTTAACTGTTCAGTGATAACAATATCGTTTTGTGATGGTGTCGTTACCCCTGTTGGATGGTTATGAACACATATAATAGATGAGGCACTTACTAAATAAGCCTCTTTAAACACCTCACGTGGATGAACTAAACTTTGATTAATCGTTCCCATAAACAATAGTTTATCTTTGATTATTTTATTTTTAGTATCTAAATATAAACAATAAAAATATTCTTGTTTTTTATCGCTTAATATATCTTTATAATACTCAAAAACACTATAGGCATCCACTATTTTAATCTCATTGATACTTGTATATTTTTGATTTATTCTTTTTCCTAATTCGATAGACGCTAACAAATCACATGCTTTAGCTGTTTTGATACCTTTGATACTTATTAAAGTTTCATAGTTAATATCCTTTAATTCTTTAATGGAATCTAGTCTATTCAGTACATTATAAGCTAAAGTTTTAACCGAATTATCTCTTGTTCCTGATTTAAATATAATAGATAGTAATTCTTCATTACTCAATTTATCAACACCTAGATTGATTAATCTTTCTCTAGGTCTTTCTTTTATTGGTATATCTTTAATACTAATTTTTTCACGCTCCTTTATATTTACTTAATGTTTGACTTATTATTTCTTTAATTGTTGTTACATCATTAGTTTGTTTCAAAAAACTATCATATTCATATAAACTATTTATTAAATTGCTATCATTTAAACTTGTTGTTTTAACAATTGTTACAATATTTTTATCTCTATAATACTTTTGCAATTTAGATATATTATCACTATCTAATGTCATTGCTACATACACATAGTACATATTATCAACAGTACTATAAATATAATCCGATAAATTAGAAGTATTCTTAATCATACTTTCATATGATGAATATACACCTTGTTGAATCAAATAAGCTTTTGTCTCACCAAAAACAGGAAAACTAATTGGTTTATCATATTGCTTAAGCATATAATTGGACAATAAAAAACCGACTAATAAAGCCATAACAATAGTTAATAAATATTTTTTCATTCTATCACCATTATTATCTTACTATATCAGTCAGTCAAAAAATGTCGAATTATATTAATTCATTTATTTTATTAATAACATCTTCTACTTTAATATCTTGTGTTTCTTGTGTGTTTCTATCTTTTAATTCTACTAAACCATCATTAATCTTTTTACCAATTGTAATTCTATATGGTATACCTATTAAATCCATATCATTGAATTTAACGCCAGCTCTTTCATCTCTGTCATCCAATATAACATCCATAGTTTTACTTAAAGTATTGTATAATTCATTAGCTAAAGCAACTTGTTTTTCATCTTTCTTATCAATTAAAACAATACCAACTTTAAAAGGTGCGATATTTAAAGGCCAAACAATACCTTTATCATCACTTTTTTGTTCAACTATAGCAGCCATAATACGGCCCAAGCCAATACCATAGCATCCCATAACAACAGGTTTTAAAGTATTATTTTCATCTAAGTAATTCAAATCTAAAGCTTCAGAATACTTAGTACCTAATTTAAATGTATTACCTACTTCAATTCCATGTTTGAAATATAATGGCTTGCCACATACTGGGCACGCATCATTTTCCTTAACGTTTTTAATATCAGCAGCTAAATGGTATTCAAAATCGGATGTATTAACATTTGTATAATGATAATCCGTCTTATTAGCACCTACAACATAGTTATATTTATGTAACAAATCATTGTCAATAACTATTTTAATGTCTAAACCAATAGGTCCAGCAAAACCAACTTTAGCATTTGTTACTTTTTCAACATCTTCAAAAGACGCTAATTCAATATTTCTAGCCTTTAAAACTTTTAATAATTTTGTTTCATTAATTTCTCTATCGCCACTTACCAAGCAAGCATATAATTCATCATCAATTTTATAAATTAATGTTTTAACAAAATCGCTTGGCTTTTTATTTAAATAACTAGCAACTTCTTCAATTGTCTTTGCATTAGGTGTATGTACTAATTCTTTTTCCTTTTTTGTCTCTTCTTCACATTCATGTGTTACACATTTACTTACCTCGATATTTGAAGAATATCCACAATCACATAACACTAATGTATCCTCACCTATACCTGTTACAGCTTGAAATTCTTCGGATAATAATCCACCCATAACACCTGTATCAGCAGTTACGATACGATAATCAATACCAATTCTATCAAAAATATTTTTATATGCATTAAACATTTTTTGATAAGAAATATCTAATCCTTCTAAATCTCTATCAAAACTATATGCATCTTTCATAAAAAATTCTCTTACTCTTATAAGTCCAAATCTAGGTCTTGGTTCATCTCTATATTTGTTACCGATTTGATAAATATTGAAAGGTAAATCTTTGTATGATTTAACTTTCATCTTAGCAGCTTCAACAAAAAATTCTTCGTGTGTTGGACCTAAAACTAAATCACGATTATATCTATCTTTTAAACTGAACATATCATGACCAAAATTAGCTCTTCTACCACTATTTACATATACTTCTTCTGGTAATAAATTAGGCATCAATAACTCGCTAGCACCAGCTTTATTCATTTCTTCTCTAATGATAGCTTCCACATTTCTTAGTACCTTTAAGCCTAATGGCATATACATATAAATACCATTACCTATTTTCTTTATCATACCGCTTTTAACCAAAAGATTTCCACTTACGGTTTCCTCGTCTTTTACATCTTCTCTTTTAGTATAAAAAAACTGTTCACTTAGTTTCATATAAACACCTCAACACAATAATTATACCATATATTTTAATAAAGTATTTAAAAAATAACCTTTTTAAGGTTATTTCAATATATCGAAACCACTTCTTTTGAATAGTTTTTCTAAATCATATTTTGAATAATATATAACTGTTGGTCTACCATGTGGGCAATTAAATGGATTATGACATTTTCTTAAGTCATTTATTAATGCCTCCATCTCATCCAAACTTATATCTGTATTAGCTTTAATACTTGCTTTACAAGCCAAAGTAGCTGCCATATGGTCATTGAATTTAGAAATATCAAAATTTTTTTCTTTGTTGATTACTAATTCAATAATTCTCTTAATTTGTTCATCTTCAAAACCTTTTGTTAACCAAACAGGATGAGCTTTAATAATAATAGAATTAATACCAAACTCATCTATCTCAAAACCCATTGTTTTTAAAAAATCAAAGTTTTCTTTTAAAACTATATACTCATTATTTGTAAATTCCAAAGTTTCTGGTAACAACATTGGTATACTTTCACCCTTAGGATTATTTAGTTTTTCCTTAAAAAGTTCATAATTTACTCTTTCTTTAGCTGCGTGTTGGTCAATCATAAACATACCATCTTCATTTTGTGTGATGATATAAGTACCATGAACTAAACCCACAGGATACATCATAGGTAAACGTTTTTCTTCTTCTTTTTCCTCTTTAATATATGTCTTTTCTTCCTCTTGAACAGGTGTGAAATCTAAAGTTATTTCTTCATATTTAGGCTTTTCTTCTTTGCTTTTTTCTTCTTTCACTTCTAATACAGTGTCAAGAGCTATATTTATTTCTTCTTCTGTATTTTCTTCAAAAGTATTATAAGTAAAACTCTCTACTTCAGGTATCAAAACTTGTTTTTTTAATTTTTCCTTTATTATTTTATCAATTAAAGATAATAATTCTTCTAATTTACTGAACTTAATATCCATTTTAGTAGGATGTATATTAACATCAATCAATGTAGGATCAACTTCAATATTAATAACTACAATAGGATATCTATTATCAGGTTTAAAAGAATGATAAGCATCATTTATTACTCGATTCAAATCCATATTCTTAACAACACGTCCATTAACCAATGTGATCATATGGTTTCTACTAGATCTTTGGACCTCTGGTAAGCTGATGTAACCATTTATATCATAATCATCATCACTACCATTTATCTCTAACATTTTTCGTGTTACATCCATACCATAAATACTGCTAATGGTCTTTAATAAATTACTAGCGCCATCAGTTTTCAATATAATATTATCATTATTGATTAAAGTGAATCTTATTTGTGGATTAGATAACGCTATCTTGTTAACATATTCTGTAATACTTGCTAACTCTGTATATAAACTTTTTAAATGTTTAAGTCTAGCTGGTGTATTATAAAATAATTCTGTAACTTCGATAGATGTACCTTTTCTTGCTTCACAAGATGACTTTTCTATTATTTTACCACCTTTAATATGAACTAAAGTACCTATATCACCTTGTGAGGTTTTTAAAACAACATTACTAACACTGGCTATAGAAGCTAATGCTTCACCTCTAAACCCTAAAGTGTTTATTCTATATAAATCATCTTCATCTTTAATTTTACTTGTAGCATGTCTATAAAAGGCTGTTTCAGCATCACTTTCATCCATACCAACACCATTATCAGTTACTCTTATTAAGGCTGTACCTGCTTCTTTTAATTCAATTTTAATTTCACTACTTTCAGCATCTATACTATTTTCGACTAACTCTTTAACAACAGATGCACATCTTTCAACAACTTCTCCAGCTGCTATTTTGTTAGCTAGTATTTCATCCATTACTTTAATTCTACTCATAACTTCACTTCCATATAAACATTTTATCATAAAAACTATTTATCTATTAAAAAATTCATCATAAATATACAAAAAGCATTGATTAATCAATGCTTAGTATCTAATTATTAAATAAGTTTTTAGGCAATTCTATAACTGGGCGTACGCCTGTGGCATAGTTCACATAGCCATGACTCAAGTCACCATTTCTAGACACCATCCAAGCGAAGCTTGAATTATCAGAGACAGGTGAACTTGTCCAGTACCCGTAAATACTAACTGCTGCATTATTGCATCCATATGATGTACATTCATACGTATAATCATATAACCACGCATAAGCACTTGCTCCTTGTGATGTAGCTGTTGGTTTTTGCTTTTTTGAACCTGTTCCATCGAAATAGAACATTGTGTCTAAAGCACCAGTAAATGTCGTAGTATTTGTTATTGCTGCCACTTCATTAGCTGTTATTAATCTTGGACTTCCTACCCAACCTTGTGTAGCTGCTTGCAATACTGCTTTTATTGATGCTTGTTCATATTCTTTATATGTTCCTGAAGTTTCGTATGCTACTTTTGCCGTTATGTTATGATCTAGTATCATTTTATATGTATCACCAGTATCATCATAGATATAAAATTTCATACATCCTGTCCTTATACCAGGTACACTTACAGAACTTGATGCATTACATTTTTTGCTTAAATCTGCCGGGTCTAAATATACTATTCCTTTGTGCGTATCACCTGCTTGTGGTGGTACATAATTAATTTCAATAACAAGAGTACCTGTTATTAATTCACAATTAGAGTTATACGCTGTCTTTCCCTGTAACAAATCATTAGCCGTAAAATTTGTCGTTCCGCTTAAATTAGAATATGTACATGATTCAGTATATAATCCACCAATTGAATTTATTAATTCTGCCGCATATACACCAACGCCAGTAAAGACTATTGCGGTTAATAAACATACAAACAATCTTGACTTAAATATTTCCTTCATATTACCACCTTCCTCATTTTATTATATATATCATCAAGCATATAGTCAAGTTTTTCAAAGACTTACTATGATTAATTTGTGATAATGTCTTAAATGCTAATCAAACAATTTCATCTTTAAAATTTACCTCTAACTTGATTCTTTGATCTTCAAATATTGCAATTTCATTTGTCATAGTATAACCTCCTACTAGCTGTATACGACAAAAGTTTGCGATTTCCTTTTTATAGACAAAAAAAGTTGAATTTTCTTCAACTTAAAATATTCCTGTAATGATATCATCATTGATATCAATATTAACAGCATTAGGAATCTTTGGTAAACCTGGCATAGTAAGTATCTTACCTGTAAACACTACAATGTATCCAGATCCAAGTTTCAATTCAACATCTTTAACATTAATGACGTAATCATTATCACAACTTAAATTCTTATCATCATCTGACAAAGAATATTGTGTTTTAGCTATAACTATAGGTAATTTATATTCTTCTAACGCTTCAATTTTCTTTAATACTTCATCTGTGTATACAACATCTTTAGCGCGATATACTTTAGTACATACTTTATATATCTTAGTTTTAATATCATCTTCTAATTCATATGCACATGTATAATTAGAACTACTTAAAGATAATAACTTGTTAGCTAATTCAATGCTTCCTTTCGATCCTTTACTATAACCATCTGTTATTGCATAATCAATATTGTTTTCATCCAATTTGCTACATAAATAGTTTAATTCACTATCAGTATCAGTATTATACTTATTTATAGCCACTACAACATTAACGTTAAATACTTTCTTCATATTTTCAACATGAACATATAAATTATGTAATCCTTTATCCAAATATTCATTATTTTCTTTTAAACATTCATCAATAGGACAATTACCATGATATTTTAAAGATTTTAAAGTAGCGACTAGGACAACAGCACATGGACTGAATCTACCTCTACATTTAACATCGAAGAATTTTTCAGCTCCTAAATCTGCTCCAAAACCAGCTTCTGTTATAACATAATCAGCTAATTTTAAAGATGTACTAGTTGATATAACACTACTGCATCCAATAGATATATTTGCGAAAGGTCCCGTATGAACAATAGCAGGATTACCTTCCAAAGTTTGAACTAAATTAGGTTTAATAGCATCTTTCAATAAAGTAGCCATAGCTCCTTCAGCTTTTAAGTCTTTAGCATAAATTGGTTTATCTTTACTATATCCAATTAAGATATTACCTAATCTTTCTTTCAAATCATCAATATTCTTACTTAAGCATACAATAGTCATAACTTCACTTGCAGCTGTTATATCAAAAGAATTATGATATGTATTACCTTTAATATCAAAACTTATGTCTCTTAGTGATCTATCATTTAAATCCATACATCTTTTAAAGACAACATTATCAATATTTAATTCATTACCAAAATAAATATGATTATATATCATTGCTGATAATAAGTTGTTAGCAGATGTAATGGCATGCAAATCACCAGTAAAATGTAAATTAATATCTTCCATAGGTACAATTTGTGCATAACCGCCACCAGTAGCGCCACCTTTTAGACCAAATACAGGTCCTAAAGAAGGTTCTCTTAAATCAGCAATAGTATTATGACCTAAACTATTTAAAGCATCGGTTAATGATATAGTTACAGTAGTTTTACCTTCACCTAGTGGTGTTGGATTAATAGCTGTAACTAATACTAGTTTACCTTTTTCGTTGCCTTCTATTTTGTTAATCTTAGCTTTGTAATTACCATAATATTCAATCTTATCTTCAATATTAAGTTTTTTAGCTATTTCTTTAATATTTTTCTTTTCAATACTATTTGCAATTTCTATATCAGTCATTTATATCTCCTAATAAATATTATACATGATTATTTTAAAATAATAAATAGAAAAGTAGATATCTTTTTTTGATGTCTACTTTTAATTTATAACACTATCTTTTTTTTACTGTGATAACTGCTCTATATCCTAATACTGTATTATTATCACTTACAACATATCTATTCCATGATGCATCGGCTCCAGATGCTGTATATACTGTTTCTTCTACATCACATGATTCACATGATGAACATGTTGCTGATTGCGTACCACATGTTGCTGTATAAGTTGTAGAAATATTTTCTGTTGTGTAATAGTAATTATATGATGTTGAATATCCCTTGCATACTTCACCAGCACATCTTGTAGCAACAGGATAATAATAGCGATCTGATGAATATCCAGCACATTCTCTTCTTGTTGCTGTTGGTGTGTAATACCATGTTGTCCTACTATATGCACATCCCATTATAGAAGGATATGTTGACCATGTGGTTTTACCGCCTGAAACCCAAGAAGTTACAAAATAATTTGTTAAATCTTTAGCACAATATGATGATGAACTATATGGACTAGAATATGTAACATAACTATAACCTGTACACCATGAATCCCAATACCAATCAGAATCTGTTACATATCCTGTACATGACATTCCACCAGTACATGTTGATCCTGCAGCAGCACTTCCTGTAGGTCTAGTAGTCATATATGTTGTTGGCTTAGTACATGCATATGTATTTTCGCAGCTTGTACCTGTACAATGACATGTTTGTGTTACAGTACGTTCTGATGTACTATAATCAGCTTTACATGAACCACTTGATGATACTATATATGATGTACTTGATGCAGCACTTGTAGCAGAAGGTGTAGCCAAGCCATTTACAGCAGATGAACTTACAGTATTTTTATTATAAATACTTGATATGCCTTCAAGGCTTGTAGTTGAACCAGAATAACATGTTCCTGTTACATTACTTGATGTCGTATATCTTGTATATGTATTTGTACCATCTGGTAAACCATAATAAATATTACTTCCATTTGCTGTCATTGTCCAGAAGTTTGTTTCACTACCATTTGGTAATGATGCTGATAATTCAGTATTCTTTAATAATCTTACATAACTATTTGAATAACTATCTGTGATAATACCACCTTTAGTTATTTCATTTTTAATACCACTATTGTTATTTACCCATGTAGTATTTAAATAATTATATGCTGTTGAACCAGCAAATGTTGTATTAGATCCGAAGGCTCCAGTTGAAACATTGTTCTTAGTGACTAATGTAACAGTTCCACCATTATCAGCTACTACCAAGAATTCAATTCCTTGATATGTAACAGTTTCACCAACTGTATATGTTTTATTTGGTAAACCTTCATAAGCTTGTTCCCAAATTGCATTCAATGTTGTGTTACTACTAAAGCTATATGCTGTTCCAGCATTATGTGTAACGGTTTCTGTTCCTGTACCATATCCTAAGAAATTATAATTTGTTCTTGTAAATCCATTTGCTCTTAATGTAATTGAGCAACTTGTTGCTTGCGGTGTTCCACTATATGTTGCTGCTATTGCACAAGTACTTGAACTCATTGTACCTGTTCCACCATTTGCAGCATAACTTACTGTTATTGTTTTAGCAGCCTTAGTTGTAATAGCATAATATGTTGCATTACTACTTACATCTTTTGCTGTATTATGAGCCCATGATGATGTTGTTGCTGTTGCTGATGTCCCATATCCAACTACGGTTGGTGTATTACTTGATGCCGTAATTGTTGGTGATGTAATTGAACAACTTGCTGCTTGTGCAGTTCCATTCCATGTCTCACCTATTGAACAGCTTTGTGTAATACTTGCATCAGTTGACGCACTTCCACCTTTTGGTGTTTGACTTGCTGCTCCATTCTTATAGAATGTTACTGTATATGTTACGGCTGCTTTCTTTGTAAGTGCATAGTATGTTGCATTACTGCTTATACTCTTTGCTGTATTATGAGCCCATGCTGATGTTGTCGCTGTTGCTGATGTGCCATATCCAATTATTGTTGGTGTATTACTTGATGCTGTGATTGTTGGTGATGTTATAGTACATGTTGTTGCTTGTGCTGTTCCATTCCATGTTGCAGCTATTGTGCAACTTTGCGTAATGCTTGCAGCTGTTGATGCACTTCCACCTTTTGGTGTTTGACTTGTAGCACCATTCTTATTGAAAGTGATTGTATATGTTACAGCGTCTTTTTTAGTTATTGCATAGTATGTTGCATTGCCACTTATACTCTTTGCTGTATTATGATTCCATGCTGATGTTGTTGCCGTTGGTGATGTTCCATATCCAACTACGGTTGGTGTATTACTTGATGCTGTGATTGTTGGTGAAGTAATTGTACAACTTGTTGCTTGAGCT
>JAEEGK010028650.1_pt1 | contig 11164 bp, 9 predicted proteins | sample 8958771 | NCBI WGS metagenome assembly JAEEGK01 (sample SAMN16246547, study PRJNA631951) | gut metagenome | biome: gut microbiome; feature: rumen; material: SC-attached | host: Bos | place: Iran: Karaj | collected 2018-10 | reverse complement strand
ATCCCTTAAACGCACCGATGTCTGTATTCATGGCAACTGCCGGACTCATAGCAGCTAACATTGACGGCAAAGTAACAAAAGAAGAGATTGACCACATAATCCAGAATCTGTCAAACAGCAATATCTTCCCAAAACAATTCCTTGAGACGATAATGAAGAGTGACGTGAACAAACTGTTCAACGCATCAATAACACGAATACTTGAATTGAATTCAGATCTCAAGAACAACCTGCTTGAGTATTTCATCAGTGTCGTATTGGCCGACAAAGACATTTCGGAACAGGAAGTTAATTTCATATACAGTATAGGACAGAATCTGGGTTTCAATATTCAGGAGATATCAATGATATTTGCCAATATGGTCCAGAGGAGTTTTGTTCCTAGCCTGGATGCAATATCCTGATTAAAATGGCATTAAGAAGATTCGGAGTATCATTGGAGGACGAGCTGCTTGAGCAACTTGACTCTTTAGTAAAGGAGGATGGCTACGCCAACCGCTCACAAGCCATACGTTTCCTTATAGAGAAGAACCTGGCTGAGAAGAAATGGCAGTGCAACCACATAGTGGCCGGCACCATATTCATAATCTATGACCAGCAGCGGACCGATATAGCAGCACATATCTCAGATATCCAGATCCGACACCAAAAGCAGGTGCTCTCATCGTCACAGCACTACATAAATGAGGGCACCTGTCTGCATGTGTGCACCGTTATGGGCGAGGCCCGCCTGCTTACCGCCCTGGCCGATGAGATGACATCCATCAAGGGCATCCGCCACGGCAAGCTCCTTATGAGCCGCGCCGATTAACGCTTTATAAAGAAGCTTCCTACAGCTACGGCCAGCACCAGACCGGAGAGAATGAAAGCCCACACGTTCACGCATCTGGACGATGCCGCTATGGCATAGTCACCCGGTATGAGGAAACTGCCCTCAAAACGGTATTTTATCACGCCGTCCTCTATCTGTCCGCGCCCTGCATCGGTTACACGCCCCGGCATCCTGAGCATATACGGAGCCTCCAGGTGCATCAGCCCCAGGCTCTGATTCCACAGTTCCTTTCCATAATCAGCAATTTCATCACTGTAATCGGCTTTTGTAAAGGCATCGGTCTTGAAGAAGCGGTCCAGAAACTCAAGTTCCCTGTCTTCATAGAACTCCACATCCTGATTCCAGGCCTCATGCATAACCGAATCACGCATGGAAAGGAATGTCCTACGATCTACCGGTGGGTTTATCTCATCATAGAAACGGTCTATTGTACGGAAATAGACATCCCATGTCATGTCATATATCCAGTGGTCCGTCTTGAATGATATGTCCTGCAGATACTGGAGTTCCTGACCTGTAATTCCCTTGGGCAGTTCCGGATAGCCGGTGTACCAGAAAGAGGCCTCATCCTGAGTCACGTAATCGGTAACGGGAATACTCAAATCCGCGTTCCAGCCCCGGAATGTCTCCGTAAAGGTATATTCGGTATAGAACCATTTGAACTTCCTGTCAAGGCTTGCCTCAGAACGGATGGGCTTGCCGCAAATCTGCAGGGCAGGGCAACCGTTCATATCCTCCACCTTTTCAAAACTCCTTCTGATGACAGCATTGTATATGGTATCGGCCGTGTATTTACGGATGTAGCCATTTTTATCAACCACTTCCCACCCTTTATCCTCAGTAAGGCAACTGCTGTCGTCCGATGCAACAGTCCTTACACATGAACCGTCACGCATCACCTCGGTTATCATCTGCACCTTCCATTCGTCACATGAGACCATAGCCAACATTGTGACGGCAAACAAAATTTTAGAAATCGAAACTCGCATAAATCTTCTTCTTTAGGATTTTACGTTCATTCATTATTCTCATTTTCTCTATGTGCAGATAATAATTCTCTGCCGGAGAACACTCCTCACACTCAAAAGATGAGGAAGCAACTTCAAGATAATCTGCATTTGCATCATCCATATCCACTGCCTTGCTCTCAAGATGCACAAACAGCAGCATCAGCACAACCGCCGCCACCGATGATACCGTCCTGAGCACCGTAAGCCACATAGGAATGCGCTTGGGGGTGTCAATAGCCGCCATGATGCTGTCGGTCAGCGCATCGGCATCCGGCATCTGGGGCATCTGCCCCTTAAGGCGTTCCATCAAATCATCAATCCTTTCCATAACCCATCTTTATCAATCGTTCTCTTATATTCTTTTTGGCCGCATACAGATTGCTTTTTATCTGATCTGCATCCAGTCCTGTAATCTCTGTTATCTGCGCAGTGTCCAGTCCTTCCAGCTGGCTCAGGGTGAACACCAGTTTCTGTTTTCCGCTAAGCTCATCGGCCATCACCTTTATGACCGATACCCATTCGCTGCTTTCCAACTGCCGCTCCGGGTCATTGTCATCGGCCACCTGCTCAAACACACGTTCATCAGCATCTGCCGGTCCCAGAGGTCTGGCCTTGCGCAGTCTGTCCAGACAGAGCCTTGATGCAATGGTATATACCCATGTATTGAAACTGTAACGGTCATCATAACTTGCCATGTTCTGCCACACCTTTATAAAAGTATCCTGCACCACATCCTTGGCCTCCTCTACATCGGCCAGCATCTTGAGCGAGAGCGAATAGACCATGCCCTGACAGTTCTGCACAACATACCTGAAAGCGCCCTTGTCACCTTTCCGGCATCGTCTTATTATGTCACTCTCTATCTGTTGCATCCTGATGTGGACTTCACTTGATTATACGTTTGTGCATTACAAAAGTCAAAAATAGGCAAAAAACGGATACTGTCCGATGCAAATATTCGTGTCACCTTTTTGCAGTTTCGTGTTACCGGTATATCTTTGCACAAACTAACTATATATATGCAATGAAACACCTTACACTATTTCTCGCAGCCACAGCCATATCATTCAGCGCTGTGAACGCAACAGAATTTCCTGACACCCTGAATGAGGTTGTAATAACAGGAACACGCTCGGCCACCGATGTACGCCAACTCTCACAGACAGTAAACGTAATAGACCGCCAGGCCATCGAGGAGACCAACCGTGCATCGCTCCTACCCCTGCTTACCGAGCAGGTTCCGGGTCTGTTCATCACCCAGCGCGGTTATTCCGGTTTTGGAGTATCGGGCGGTGCCGCAGGTAACATATCCATGCGCGGTATGTCAGGCAGTTCTGCACGTATGCTCATCCTCATAGACGGACACCCCAACTACGCAGGCATCTACGGACACCCCATAGCCGATTCATATCAGTCCCTCATGACCGAGAGAGTCGAGGTTCTGCGCGGTCCCGCATCACTCCTTTACGGTTCAGATGCCATGGCCGGCGTCATCAATATTGTCACCAAAAAGCCCAAGGACGGCACCAGCGTACGTCTGAATGCAGGTTACGGTTCATTCAACACCGCCGAGAGCGAACTCTCGGTAAATACCCGTCAGGGAAAGTTCAGTGCCGTAGCATCAGGCTCATACAACCGCACTGACGGACACCGTGACAACATGAATTTTGAGCAGTTCGGCGGTTATGCCAAACTGGGTTATGACATCTCAGACAATTGGAACGCATCGGCCAACGTGGATATCACACGTTTCAAGGCTTCACAGCCTGGTTCCGTGAGTACTCCTCTGATTGACGCCGATCAGGACATCACCCGCGGAACATCGGCCCTGTTCATAGAGAACAATTACAGGAACACATCCGGTGCCGTAAGTTTATTCTACAGCTGGGGCAACCACTGGATCAATGACGGACATAATGTAGGGGCTGATCCCAAGGCTTTCCGTTTTATCTCATATGATGAAATGTGGGGAGCATCGGCATGGCAGAGCGCAAGCCTGTTTGAAGGCAACCGCCTGACACTGGGTCTTGATTATTACCGTTACGGTGGCAAGGCCAACAATCATTTTGTTGACGGACCTACCGCAGGAACAGATGTTCTTCAGGTCGATGCAAGCGAAGATGAGATAGCAGGTTATATTGAGGACCGCCAGGCCATCGGCGATTGGCTTACCTTGAATGCAGGTCTGCGTGTAGACCATCACTCCAAGGCCGGAACCGAACTGGTACCTCAGGCCGGCGTCGCATTCCATCTGCCCGCCAATGCCGAGGTCAAACTGTCTGCAGGCAAGGGATTCCGCTATCCTATCATCAGGGAGATGTTTATGTATCCTCCCCAGAACGACGCACTTAAGGCTGAGTCTCTCTGGAACTATGAAATTGCTTTCTCGCAGACACTCCTGTCAGGCAAACTCTCCTATGGAGTCAACCTGTTCTATCTTGATGCCAAGAACATCATCGTTACAGCCCCCAATCCCATGGCTCCCCCTCCAATGCTCAACCAGAACAGCGGTAAACTCAAGAACAAGGGCGTAGAACTTGAGGCATCATACCTTATTTCAAAATCATTTGCCGTAAACGGAAACTACAGTTTCCTCAAGATGGATAATCCTGTTATCGGAGCACCCGAGCACAAGGTTTATCTGGGAGGTTCTTACACTCAGGGCAGTCTGCACGCCAGCACCGGTCTGCAGTATATAAACGGACTTTACTCAGTTGTCAACGCAAATGATCCCACAAAGAACAAGAAGGAAAACTTCATGCTTTGGAACGCACGCGTGGCATATCAGATTTCAGACATGATTCGTGTATGGGTGAACGGAGACAACCTGCTCAACACCAAGTATCAGATCAATGACGGTTATCCCATGCCGGGTATAGCCTTCATGGGCGGCTTCACCTTGACCTTGTAACAGGCATTTCATAAAAGCCTACCAAGTTCAATACCTGTACGTTGTCCTTTAAACGGGCAACGTACAGTTTGTTATTTACAGGATCCAATCCTCTTGAAACAGACATATCCAGTATTCCTATTACCTTTTCATCGCCATCAAGCAGTTCTGCCAGGACATAGACGTCACCGGGACGGGAGGTATCACTATCCAGTTTTAGGAAAAGCCATCCCCTGTTATCCTGGAAGAAGTCAATGATATGTTCATTTTCCAAAATAATATCCTTGGCAATCAGTCTCCTGTCCGGATCATCCTCTCTTGGAGTATGGTTCTCAAAATAACCGTCCTTACCGTAAAAAAGGTCAACCCATTTACTGTCAGTGCTCCTGTCAGGCAAAATATCTTTAAAATGATCCGATATATAATGGGCCAGTTTGTAGGTGGCAACAATTGAGCCTTGGATGGTCAGATGCTGGTTCTTGTCATATGTAGGCTCAAAGCAGTCGCGCTTAAGACCCGAAGCATAGGGCCTCTGCATGTTATACCAGTTCTTTTCAGTAGGAGCAATAGCCTTGGCCTGTTCATCCATCCAATCATCATAGTTGCCTATATGCAGTTCATACATGGGCAATGTAAAGAACATGACCTCGATACCTTTCTCATTACACAGGTCAACAATCTTACGGGCATATCTGATGTCTCTCTTGCTGATCTTCTCCTTACGTCCGTCTACAGCCGGGCCTTCAGTTTCATAAAGGTGCATGATGCTGTCGTTGATACCCGTTTTAAAGCGTGAGTATCGGCCCAGATACAGGCTGTTATCCTTAGACTTATGCCTCTTCTCATACAGGTCCCTGTTATACTTCATCAAATCACGGTTTCGCAGAAGCAGTTCGTGATTTCTCAGGGTGAAAGACCAGGCCGGCAGACAGGATTCCGCGTCAAAGAGGCACGGCAGGGACTCCAGTTTGATCTTCAGGTTACGCCGGGGATAGAAACTTCGGAACTCATCCGCCAGGGCGGCTCCCTTCAGTTTATTGTTCTCTATACCGCGCATAAGGTAAGTCTCAACCACAACCAGTTTCGGAGTAGTCCGTGTCAGAAGTTCCTTCAGGCAGTAGTAGGCATCGGCTATCATAATTCCACTGGGAGCCATGTCAAACGCGGTGCAATTCAAAGCACATGACAGGCTGAAAGGCTCAACACCCGTATTAACATGTGAATTACCAAGAACGACTATATCAATAGGAGTTTTAGGGGTGAGCCTGTAGATTGATTCCCATCGCATCTCATGATGAGGCTCTTTCTGGTCAGTGATAAAGAAAGCCTTCTTGTCTGAATATACAACCGATATCACCGCAATCAGTATAATGATTGCAAGGCGGACCAGCAGGTGGAACGGTCTGACAGCGCGCGACTGATTGTTTTCCTTTTTCATTTTTCTCAGAACTGAAAGTAAATGAAGTTATTGTCACTGCCGTTACCGTAAATGCCAAAGAAAATAGCTCCCAGAACAATGGCGATATACGGAATCCATCTCACAAGCCAGAAACTGTTAAAGAAGAATGACTCCAGCTTTTCTTTCCACCTCTCCTCCATCAGTTCAATTATCATCAGTCCTGCCAGGACGCCGATGACAAAACGGAATTCCGGCTGAGGAAGGCCAAATGAGTACAAAGCGTCCGCATTGCCGAAGCCCAGGTCACTGAACATCAGCATTGCAGTCTGGAATGTCGGCGAACGGAAGAATATCAGCGAAAGGGCCCAATATGACGTGACAAAAAGGGAACTGAACAACCTTTGCAAAAAAGAGGCAGGCTTCAACTTGAGCCATTTGTCAAATACAATCAGTGCAAGCCCGTTGACAGCGCCCCATATCACAAAGTTCCATGAAGCTCCGTGCCATATTCCGCTTACCACGAATACTATAAGTGTATTAAGCAGCGCTATAGCCAGGCCGCGCCTGTTTCCTCCCAGCGGAATGTACAGATAATCGCGGAACCAGCTGGTCAGGGTAATATGCCATCTGGACCAGAAATCCTTGAACGTGACCGATACGTACGGGCGGCGGAAGTTGGTTGACAGGCTGAAGCCGAACAGATGGGCCGTTCCCACTGCAATCTGCGAATAGGCCGAGAAATCCAGATACAGTTGGAAACAGAAGAAAACTGTTGCCATCAGTACCGGAAGTCCTTTTACGGGATTCAGGTAAACAGCATCCACATAAACAGCCAGACGGTCTGCAATCACCATCTTCTTGAACAGGCCCACTGCAATGAGCAGCAAACCTTTGCGCATCTTTTCATAGACATACTGTTTACGGTCATTATCCAGGAACTGAGGCAGGAGATCCTTGGCACGTTCAATAGGACCGGCAACCAACTGCGGGAAAAATGCAATGAAAGTTGAAAAAGCCACAACATCCCTGACCGGTTCAAACTGCCGGCGATAAATATCTATGACATAGCCCAAACCCTGGAAAGTGAAAAAGCTGATTCCCACCGGCAGAATAATATTCAAGGTGCTGAATTTATCTGCCACGCCGGCCAACCCCAGGACGCTGTTTAGACTTGTAATAAAGAAGTTGAAATACTTGAAATAAAACAGGAATCCCAGGTTTATGATAAGGGCCGATGCCAGAAACCACTTTCGCTTAACGGGTGACTCTGTGGAATGGATAAGCAATCCGATTGTATAGTCTGTGACTGTAACAGCAATGATCAGAAACAGGAAACGCCAATCCCAACATGCATAGAAGAAATAACTGGCCACAAGCAGGAAAGTATTCCTGACGGCCTTATTGCGATTGAATACCAACCAATACAGAGTGCATGATAACAACAGGAAAAACCCAAAAGCGAATGAATTGAAAAGCATTGTCTGTTGGTTATAGTTTACCTTTTTAAATTACAAACGTAAAAAAAATTAACGTTATTCAGAAACAGTGTCAAAAAATTAGACGTTATTGCCCCCAAAAACACGATTTTGCTCTTATAGTTTGTCATGGCATTGCGGCGATGGTACTTTTGGGATGTAAATCAAAACACAGAAATATGAAACAGCTGATCAAGATAATTACTCTCCTTGTTTTGCCGAACGTATCTGCTGCCGGCTATGCCGGTGGCGATACGGTTCGATTAACCATGAGCCAGGTTATCCGTATGGCTCAGGAGTCATCGCCGCAGGCGGTGCAGGCACGCAACACGTTTGAGTCAGCCTGGCTCAGTTACCGCAGCTACAGGGCCAGCATGCTCCCCACCCTGTCACTGTCATCATCGCCGTCACTTAATCACAGCACCAATTACGTGACTCTGCCCGACGGCACCGAGCAATATGCGCAGAGCAACAGCATGCGCAACAACCTGTCGCTAGACCTTTCACAGAACGTGTGGTTTACAGGCGGCACCATTTCTCTGTCCGGCAGTCTGAGCCGTCTGGACCAGCTGGGCGACAACCCTACACACAGCTACTACTCACAGCCGCTGCAACTGAGTTTCTCACAGAGTCTTAACGGCTACAACTCATTCAAATGGAGCCGCAAGACCGAGCCCATAGAGTATCGTAGGGCCCGCAAGCAGTATGCCGAGACCATGGAACTGGTGGCATCGCAGGCCGCAATGGTGTTCTTCAATCTGGTATCGGCCCAGACGGAGCTGGAGATAGCCCAGCTCAACCATGCTGCTACCGACACCCTTTACACCTACGGGCTGGGCCGATACAATATAGGTACAATAACCGAGAACGAACTGCTCCAGCTGGAACTCAACAAACTCAACAGCGAGACCAGCATAATGTCATCGCAGATGTCGTTCGATGACGCCGTGGATCAGCTCCGCAACTTCCTTAACCTGACATCAGACACACAGATAGAGGTTGTTACCACCGACAGCATTCCGCATTTTACGGTGCCGCTTGACCAGGCCATGGAACTGGCCCGTCAGAACAGCCCCGATATAGAGAGCTTGGAACTGAGCCGTCTTAACAGCGAGAGCAACCTGGCATACGCCAAGTCTCAGGCCGGATTCAAGGCATCCATCTATATGCGTCTGGGACTGGCTCAGACGGCCGATGAACTGCCCGAGAGTTTCCGTAACCTTAATGACGAGCAGTCAGTGAGCGTATCAGTCAGCATTCCCATTCTTGACTGGGGACGTGCACGCGGCCGCGTAAAGATTGCACAGAACAACCTGGAACTCACCCGGATGCACATAGAGCAGAATGAGGTCAGTTTTGAGAAGATGGTCACCCGCACCGTGAGCCAGTTCAACCTTCAGGAGCGTCAGGTGGATATAGCCCGCCGCACCATGCAGACTGCCCAGCACCGCTATGAGGTGGCGCGCCATCTGTACGTAAGCGGCAGTTCCACCATACTGGACCTGAACTCGGCCATAACCGCCAAGGATTCGGCCTACAGGGGTTACGTATCGGCCCTGAGCCGTTACTGGCAGTTATACTACACCATCCGCAGCCTCACAGCATTTGATTTTAATAATAATGAACTTATAGAACAGCAAGTAGAATATGGACGTTAAGTTACCACCCAAGAAATGGTATGTAAAATACCGCATACACATAGTGGCCGGCATTCTGGCCGCAGGACTCATAGTGATGCTCATCAAGGTTTCAACCGGCCCCAAGATAATCAGGATCAATTCTGACAGCGTGCAGACAGCAACCGTCCAGAGCGGCGAGTTCTCGGAGTACGTGAATGCCGAAGGTACCCTCCAGCCCATCCAGACCATCAAGGTCTATACCCGTGAGGGCGGATTTGTGGAGAGCGTGCTGGTTCAGGACGGCTCCCTGGTACACAAAGGTGATACGCTCATGATTCTGAGCGACCCTGAGTTGCAGCGTACCATTGAGACCGCACGGGAGAGCTGGCGCAAGCAGAACCGCTCCTACCGCACCAGCATGATTGAGATGGACCAGCGCCGTCTGTCACTGGCACAGAGCATACTGCAGACCAAATATGAACTGAAGCGTCTGGAAAAGGAGCACAACCTGGCACAGGAGGAGTTCCGTATGGGAATACGCAGCCGCGCCCAACTGGATGTGGCCGATGAGGAGTACAACTACAAGATGGAGACCGTACGCTTGCAGCTGGAGAGCCGCCGTCAGGACTCCGTGCTGAACGCAATCCGCCAGGAGGCCCTGCAGGATGAACTGGCCGAAGCCCAGCGCCAGCTACGCAAGACCGAGGAGCGTCTGAACGACCTGATAGTAACAGCTCCCGCCGACGGCCAGCTGAGCGGACTCTCGCTTGAACCCAGCCAGCGCATCAGCTCCGGAACCGCCATTGCCGACATAAAACGCATGGACCAGTTCCGCATGCGCCTGAGCATAAACGAGTTCTACATAGACAAGATAACCGTGGGCCAGCCCGCCACCATAACCTATGAGAAAAAGGCCTATCCCATGACCATCAGCAGCACCGTACCCGAGATCAAGGGAGGATCATTTGATGTCTATCTGGTATTCACGGACTCCATACCCGATAACGCCCGCATCGGAAAGTCCTATCAGGCCCGCATAGAGATGGGCGGCCAGGCGCAATCCATAATAGTTCCCAAGGGTAACTTCTACAACTACACCCACGGCAGCTGGGTATTCAAGGTAAACGCACAGCACACCCACGCCGTCCGCGTGCCCGTAAGCATCGGCCGCCAGAACCCGCGCCACTTTGAGATACTTGAAGGCCTCAACCCCGGCGACGAAATCATAATAACCGGCTATGACCGCATAGCCGATGCCGATGAGGTAGTCCTCAACTGAAAAAATAATTTGTCCTTAAGAATAAACTTCAAAATTCCTTATCATGTTTTTGCATTATATCACAATCGCGCTGCGTAACATACGCAAGTATGCGTTACAGAACACGGTCAGCATCCTGGGTCTGGCCGCAGGATTTGTCTGCCTCAGCCTCTCCGCGCTATGGATTCATTTTGAGGAATCATTTGATACTTATCATAAGGATGCTGACCGGATTTTTACGTTCTCAAGATATGAGCATGAAGATGGCACTGAGATGCATACCGGTTACGTCAATTATACAGAGCATGAACAGCTGTACAGTTACCCTGAGATAGAGAAGATATCCAAGTTTGTATATAGGGAGCATGAGAAAGAGAATCTGACGGAACTTAGGATTGATACCGTTTTCCGTACTATTTTTGACTTGCCCGTGATTTCTGGCAACGAGGGATTCATGCTGGATACAAGTTTCATTGCCATCTCTTCAACTTACGCTGACAAGGCTTATAGCGGGCAGGATCCCATAGGACAGGAACTGTTAGGCAAGACCATATCGGCGGTGGTAAAGGACTTTGGGCGTATGTCGGCCATTCAGTTTGATATACTTTCCTGGTATGATTTCAAGATAGCAGTAAAAAACGAACGCGGAAATTACATTCATGAAGGAATGTCCGATGATGA
>JAEEGK010028649.1_pt1 | contig 11164 bp, 9 predicted proteins | sample 8958771 | NCBI WGS metagenome assembly JAEEGK01 (sample SAMN16246547, study PRJNA631951) | gut metagenome | biome: gut microbiome; feature: rumen; material: SC-attached | host: Bos | place: Iran: Karaj | collected 2018-10 | reverse complement strand
GATGAAAAAAGTTTTTTTAATTGTTTTAATTGCTGTGTTATTATCAACTGCCGTATTTTCAAATGGCGGAATCCCCTGGGATTTTATCAATTCAGGGGCAGCTAATATAACGCTGACAAATGACAAAGATTTTCATCTTCAAAAAGAAAACCTTGAGATTCGCTTTGTAGAAGATTGTGCTCTTGTTATCTGTGAGTATGAATTAGCTAATGTAAGTAGCAAATCCAAAGCAATCGATTTTGCATTTAACATTCCAATTACAGTTGGCGGAATTTTAGAAACAAAAGATTGTCTGCTTTTTTATAAGATTTTTGACGGAGAAAAAGAATTGTATTTCACTTATAAAGATGAAATACAAGAACTCACTCCTTATGAGTATTCCTATGTTATATGGAATACCTCAAAACTTTCTTTTGGTGCAAATGAAGTAAAATCATTAAAAGTTTTCTATAAGGTTAAAACGAATACGGATGCGAAAATCTGTGCAGCGCAGTATAAAAACAATTGGTTCATCTATAACCTTTTTCCTGCGGCAAGCTTTGGAAACGGTAAGATTGGGGAACTGAACCTTACTATTGATAAAACAGAAATTCTCATGACCGAAGGAAAAATTGAGAAAATATCAGGTATTGAGCTTGAAAATGACAATAGTAAATGTGTACAGCACTATACGTTCAAAGATTTTGATTTGAATAAAAACAGAGAACTAGTCATTGAATATGATATAAAAGGCTTTTATATAGGTTCATACTTAAAAAATAGCAGTAAGAATGTACGATATATGAAAAATGTTTCGGCTACTTCTGAATTAGTTGAAGGTAAAACAACATATTTTGCAACGAACTTAGACGATAAGGATTATACGACAGCCTGGGTAGAGGCAGCAAATGATTTTGGTCGAGGAGAGAAAATACACTTTGAGCTAAATCAGACTCTTAATAAGGATCAATGGTTTGGGATAAGTATTACGCACCTGTATTTATTGAACGGCTTCAGAAAAACAGAAAAAACTTATTATGAAAACAACCGCATAAAAAAACTTAGGCTCTGGATTAAAGGAAAAGGTGGAGAAAAGTCGTACGATATTACATTGCCGGACAGACCATATAAAGCAATTAATGATTATAATGTAGCATACGAAGCTGACCTTCTTAATGATTATATTGATTTAGGGAGTAGGCAATCGTTTGATAGTGTAACTTCATTTGATATTGAGATTCTTGAAGTGTATCCAGGAACAAAATACAACGATACATGCATTAGCGAAGTAATTGCGCTGAATGTTCCGCAACCGTCAATTTGATGTTTTAGGGTTTGGTGTGGTTGCACCAAACCCTAAAACTTAGAAACTGAATTTTGCGTTTATATAGAACGTGCTCAGGTCTTTGTAAGCGCCGTATTGACCGTCTTTGTCAGGACCGGGCGTAAAGATGTATGCGCCGCCGCTTACGCTTATCTGGTCAGAAAGGCTGTATTTCACCGATGGCGAAATCATTGTGTCAAAAGCGTTGAAGCCGACGATGGCTGTGAGTGACGCTTCTAGCGTTTCGTCAAGGAATGTTTTTGAGACGTTGAGTGTCATGCCGTGGTTGTAAGCGTCGGCGCGCTCCAGTGCGTCCAGATTGCCGAAAACGATGTCGCAGTAATACTGAGCCGTTATCGTCCAGCCGGAGGGCATCCAGTCGATGCCGGCGAGGGCGGAAAGCTGAGTGTGCTTTTCAAAGGTCGCTACAGCTTCTGGTGTCGTGCCTGTTGCGGCGGCAGTGGCGGCGGCGGTCATTTTTTCCGTGATAATCTTTTGCGCTGACTTTTGCATTCGGCGCTGTGGGAAAACAGCTGTTTCAAGGCGAATAACAGTTTCTCTAAGCGGAATAGAAGCATCTGCGCCAATCATGCCCATTCGCTCATAGCCGCCACTGACGGTGATACCGTTCGGTGTTGGTGTTCCGCCCGAGCCGGAGTACGTAACAGTGTAGTCGAGCAGGGGAGTGTCATCCCATCCGTAAAAAGCGTAAAAAGATGCGTCGAACGCGGAGAAATAGCCGGAAGCCTTAAACGCGTGCTCGCCGTTCCAAATTGCGGTTTCTGGCTTTGAGAGCGTGCCGATGTTTATTGGGAGCGTCAGCGTTGTTCCGCCGACAGGGAATTGTACGGTTGCTGGCACTACATAACGGCGAAGAGTGTTTCCTTCGTCGAGTGGCAAGGCTGACGGCGTAAAGAACGGAATCCACCAAACGTCAGCGGTGAAAGAGTCGCCGCTGACGGAAAGCCGGGCCGCGTCTACGGCGAGCTTTGAGTTGTCTCCTGTCATGGCGGCAAAACTCGACATATCGTCGGGGCAGATAACGTTCGTTATCGTTATGCCGTCGGCGGCTCCCCAAGTGTCTTTTTGCCGACCGATGCGGATTCCCCAAAAAGAGTCCGTGTAGTCTATCCACGCTTCGTTGAGCGACCGGTTCAAGCCGTCCGCGCCGAAACCGGAGTTTCCTGCGCGAGTCGCATCGTAGCCGACGGTTCCTTCAACGTATGCGGAACTGTTGTCCATCCACGCGTCTATTTTGCCTGTGAAAGATGTGTTACCGAGCGTGAAGCGTCCGGCGGTTGTGTCGCTGTTTGTCCACGGCGCGCCGGCACCCCAACTTGTCTCGACATCGCCGGAGAACATAACGTCCTGTGCGGCGAGCGGTACTATAATCGCCGCAAAAAACAGAGCGGCTATAATTGTTTTAAGTTTCATAGTTATCTGATTCGTCCTTTTTCCAGAGCTGCTACCGTGAAGAGCGAGTCGTCAAGGTCTTCCTCGTCGTATGCGATGTTTTTTGTCTCGATGAGCGACCATGTGCCTGTCTGGACGTTCTCCATCTTCATTTTCTGGGCTGTTGTAAAGCCTTTTATCGTAACGAAATCGGTGCATGTGAGAACTCGGTGAAGCTGGTCCTGTCTGTCGTAGAACTCGCACTTTCTCATGCTGTAATCGCTTTTAGAGATGTACGTGATGTAGCGCGGGTCTTTTTCGGTGTGGGCTTTGCTGACGCACTCGACTTTGTAGCATGCGACTCCGTCAACGGACTCTTCGCCAAGCAGCTTGTAGTCGTATTTTGAAAGGCTGCGGTCGCCCATATCCTGGTACGTGAAGTCTGTGCCCATGAAGCTTCCTTCGCTTTCAGAGCCGCTAGATGCGATGCGGCGCGTCTTTTTCATCGCCGGCATGTAGAGCCAGTTGTCTGAATCCTGCTTGTTGCCGTTCGCGTCCTCGGCGTAATCGAACATAAGGTAGCCTGTTCCGGCGACGTCTTTTGGCGTTGTGAAAACGATGACTTCTTTTTTTACGTCGCCGTAATCTTTGCTTTTCATAATGACTTCACGGATGCGGTCTGAGCCTTTTTTTGAGTGGATCGTGAGTGTCGCCGTCGATGACGAGTTTTTGGGTTCTGGAACTTCGTCCGCTTTTTTCATGATGTCGTAGCCTGTAAGTGCCTGTGCAGCAAGCGTCGCGGTAAGTACCAGTGACGCTGCGAGTGTTATGAGTATCTTTTTCATAAGTGTAATCTCCTTGTGTTAGCTTTCACTAACTTATGGATATATAATAGTGATAACAGTGTTATCATGTCAAGTACGTTTATGCAATTTTGAAATTTGCGCGGGAGATTTTGTGGGAAAGGTAGGAAACTTGCTCACGGAGAGATGACGCGCGCGGGACGTGCGCACGCTGAGGGGCGCGGGAAACTTGCGCCTAGTGGGAAGGGGCGCATTGCGTAAGCTCGCAGACACGCCCTCAGCCGCTATATCCTATTTACAGATTTCATCCTCTACAAGAATTTTGCCGTCCTGAATACCAACTGCTGTGATACCCCAAAGGTGGTTCAACGGTTTGAATGTTTTTTTCTGAACTTCTTTTAAGGTGTCTTTCTCGTAAATTGTTACGGTATAAGAATCTGCATATTCTTTTTCAGCATAAAGCGTGGCAATGTACTCTACGCCGTCATAAACAAAGGTTTTTAGTAAATCACCACCCTCGAATTCTTCTGTTTTGATATAACCGTTTTCAATGCTTAAAAGACAATCTTTATCAGTGCTTAGAAGAATTTTATTTCCTACATAGCAGAAAGTAAAATAATCGTTATAGTAACCTGAGAATTTTATGCTGTCCTTCAAAACAAGCTTTCCATTCGTGACTTTATACCAGGCAAAAATTGATGTTTCATTCTCATGATAGTTATAAACCTGGAAGAAGAAATTGTTGTCATCAATCATTATACAATCGTAAATACTGTAATCCGGGAAGTCATCCCTGATGGACCGGAGATTGATTTTATCATATTTCATCGTCCGTAAATCGAGGATTTTCAATACAGGATCTGCTATCTCAGAGTACGGATCGCTGGACCATTCTTCGGCGAAATAATACAACTTATCTTTTTCTCTGTTTAGATCAAAATCCGATACGTCATTAAGATACACATCTTCCTGCATGTATCCTAAATCTTTGTCAGCTATATTGACGGCTTTGCCGGTTTCTATGCTTATTGCTTGTAAAGTTAGTGGATTCCAATTTGCATAATAAAGGCATTTTGATATTGGCGAATATTTCGGATGAAAAGGATGTTGTATTGTAGATATTATCTCGTTGTTTTTTATGATTTTACATGTGGTAGAATTTGTCTTTGAATCATAAATAATCTGTAATTCTGAATCGTCTGCTTTATAGACATCAACGTGGGTTATGTCTTCTGTCGTGTTCTCAAAAGGGAGATCTTTTATATTTTTTGTATTTGAGACGGTTAATACTTCCTCATGTGTAAAGACTTGAGGTTTTGTAAAAAGATCGGCATCAAGCATAAACGATTTTGGGAATGTCAGCCATCTGCCAAAAATCCATCTTTCTTCTCCGTTGTAATTAAAGCAATACCAGTAATCGGGATCTCCGGCTATTGTCGTATATCCGGTGACCTTTCCCATGAACTCGATTTCTGTCTTATCCTGATACTGACCTTTTACTATTCCTGTTAAACCAGGTGCGTCCCGGAAATTCACTTTGTTGTCGTTTACAGTTCCCTTGAAACAATAAAAGCCTTCAAAATCTGGTATACCTATGATTTTTTTGGAAGAAGCGTTGCCGTTTTTATCAATCGTTATCAAATAATAATCGCAGAAGTTTTCCGGGAAATCTCTTGTTGCCGCAAACTGCCTGAATCTAACAATCAGCTCCATTTTTGCGTTCTTTGATTTTGCGGCAATAATCTCCGCTGGGTGAGAATCGAGATTCTTGTGGTAAAGCTGAAGATATTGGGTGTTTTTGTATCTGTTGATACCGTGATAAATCTGGAAATCGTTGCCCGCTTCAACCCTTGTCTGGAATGATGGGAAAACATCTTCTGCAAAAAGATTCGCAGACACTAAAAGTGCCATCAAAAAAATCAATACACGTTTCATATCTTTCGCTCCTTATTTTAGTTCAGTAATCGGTAGAAATTGTCTATATAGAAAATCTCGCCATTGCTATTGAAGTCTACGATTAAATTAAAACCTGGGCTTTCAATAGTGTAAATCGGCTCTTCAATGTCATAGGCTATCATCATCCAATATACCTGCATTTCTAGCGGTGTAAGCTTTCTGATAACGAATGAATCGCTTGCTTGAAATAAGCTGCGTAAAAGTTCTTGCAGTATTTTCGTGTTTTCTTCCCAGCGGATTATTCGTCCTGGAAGAGTTTGAATAGTATCTCCAGATGGAATTAAGATATCTACAGGAAGACCAATATCTTCGGGAAATATCTCGTTTGCTAATAATTCCTGCCAAAAGAATGGTCCGCATGCAATGGCATTGGGAAGAGTAATATCTGAGTCGGAATAAAAAACATCTGTTAAATATTTGACGGCTTTCTCATTTTCTTCGTCGCTTGCTTTTATGTATACAATTCCTTGCGGTATATCATCTTGTGCGATGGTTGGAAGCACGCACATAAACAATAACACGCAAGTCAATAAAACCGTTTTTACAAATGTTTTCTGTTTCATCTTTTCACTCCTATTTTTCCCAAAGCTGGTAATTTGCTTCAAGTGCCGCTATGGATGTATCGCTATACTTACTTCCCTTATAAACTTCGTCGATTGTGATTTTTACGTGGGTTGGACCGTCTTTTTTCATCGGAATGAAGAAATCGGTGAACTCAACGACATCCTCAAAAGAAATGGTGTCTTTATAACCTTTGTCTGTTTCGACCGTCGCGGTCTTTATTCTGTTGTTTTCTTTGAACAAGTGCGGCAAAAGCGGATTTACGTAGCCGTTTAGGATTCTGATTCTGTATTTGTCGTGGCGGTAATCTGTTGACGGATACAAATCGAACTCTATGTATTCTCCTATTCCGTCGCCTGTTTTTCCTTCGACCCACGGGATGTTGTCCCTTACCCAGAACTTAGGCGCAGAAGCTTGCTGATAGTACAGGTTTTCTGAATTCGGATTCTTTGCGTAGACTTTCAGCATTCCATCCGCAGAATACGTATGATACTTGTCTGTTAACGTTGAGGACGCCTTCAGGTTCTTTATCAGATATCCGTTCGTTTCATCGACTTTCTGCGGATTTTTCACAAAAATGCCGCTCTCCAAAGATTTGTCGTTTTTCAAACTGTCAGCCGTGAACTGAAAGGCGATCCTTTTATATTCACCGTCGATAATCTGTATCTTTATGTCGTTAAAATCGATGCGCTTCCAGCCGTCTTTTTCATAGACCCTGTAAACAGTTTCTGTTTGTTCGGGCTTGCCGGCTTCCATATATTTTAATGCCCATGTTCCTAACGAAACGCTTTTTTGTGTAGAAGAAAGAATATCGTAAAAGGAGTCGTCTAATTCGGTTTCAATTGATTTTTCTGCTTTCTTTATTGCCGAAGTATTGAAATTGCCGACAATCGTGACGTGCTCATATTCATCCATGTCGGAAAATGAGAATTTTCCGTTGCTTAAATTAAGAAAATGCCCTGTATTGTCTTTGGAACCATATAAAGTCGCTGAATCCCAATAGAACATTTCATAAGTATTCGAAGTGCCTGCCTTATCAGTTACGGTAACGATGCAATTTTCGCCAGATTTTGAAATTTCAATTGAAACGCCTTTTTCCTGGTCGTAATATTTTCCGGCAATTGAAGTCATTCTTTCATCAATCTTTTTGTAAAGATATTCTGCGGCTTCTTTTTCATTCTTGCAGTCTGTCTTGATGAGGTAGGAATCATACATCATGATAGATTTCACTTTGCCGTTTTCGACGGTGAACCGCTTCTTTTCTTCATTAAGAGTTTTTTCGTTCCTGATGTATGGGTTTCCACCACTACTAGAAAGTCGTAAGGTTTTTGTTTTGTAATTATTGATAGTGTAACGATTTTCCATTACATAGTAGGCTAAATCTTGAGAGGCTTGTCCGATATCGATGTAATACATGTCCATATAACTATGGTTGCCCCATTCGTAGAAATACCAACCGGCATTGTTTTTTACAAGCTGGACAAAATCTTGTAAATCTTTTTCAAAAGTGCTGTCTGCTGCAAAAACGGAAGATGCCAAAACAAATATAGCAACAATTATTAAAAAGGCTTTTTTCATTTTATTTCCTCCTGATGTTTCAGGTGCATAATCAAAGCGTCCTGCAATTCATTCGTTTCGCTTTTTTGTTTCAGTTCTGTTATTACAGTGCTAACTGTAAAACTAATTATAAATGCAACTGACGTTAAAATCCATGGTAATTTATCATCAGAAATGAACCAGTTGAAAAAGAGAATCATTCCGACCAGCAATATGAAAACGAGGATAAAAAGAATGATATGGCGGATTGTGCGCGATATTCTTTTTATCATGAAATTTGAATTGAAAAATGATTTAAGGAGATTTACGCAGAGGGAAAGCCCGAAAAGCTGAAAGATTATCCCCAGTGAGATAGCTTTGTCGCCGTACATGAACAATGTTGAGATGTCTGCTGCCTTTTTTCCGACAGCAAGCGCAAGCACAGTGAATATCAATATCAGGATTCCAAAAGTAAACAAAACGTCTTTGAATAATTCAAAAACCTTTTTCATTTTTTTACCCCCAGTTTTTTTCTTAGTTCATCTGCATACATCCTTGATGCGATTATTTGATAACCGTTTTCCATAGTGATTTTTATTTTGCGGTCAACTTCGGCTTTCAAGGATTTTATTTTCAGCAACGAGCAGATTGTGTTTTTGCTGACCCGGATGAAATTGTATTGTGACAGTTGGGCTTCTATTTCGTAAAGCTTAAGTTCGGATTCATAAACGTCAGAGGCTGTGTAGATAAAGGTTGTGCGCTCCAACGCCTCTATATAATAGATTTGGGATAAATCAAGAAGATGGATGGAATCGCCTTTTTTTGCGGTGAGCTGCTTGTCAATAATTCTGATTGTGGACAAAAGCTTCTCTACTTCGGGCGTAAGTTCCTTGCATGTCAGAAGCAGAGAAGTTTCATTTACGGTTTCATCAACATTAATCGTTATTCGCATTTAGCAGTAAACTGTGAAATCCCTATGCAGGTAAGTCCAATGCCTACCAAGATAAAAGATGAACTGGCTTCTGCTTTGTTGATAATGCTCAAAACAGTAACGGCGACTCCCATCGCCAAGCCAACAGCCTTAAGAATAAGGTTGATCATTTCTTTTACGCTTTTCATACAAAAGTCCTCCTATCAATTGCTTGATGATTGGACTATAACCCAAGACATAAAGTTACAGAATATGAAAAAGCATAACTTGCCGGTAATCGAACATAAGTTGCCAGTTTTAGGAAAAGGCAAGCATGGGTATGATATAATGATTATTTACTAAAAGCAACTTATCAGAGGGGGGAGACGTAGTTATAGGCGTGATACTATTAAACTTTCAACAAAACCCTTTCCTGTTTTTTTGAAACTGCCATTTTTGGATAGGTGATGATTTCCAAGCCCATTCCAAGACTATCAAGATAATCTATTAATGTTGATATTTTTAAGTCTTTTCGTTTTTCGATTTTTGAGACAGATGATTGAGTAAAGTTTGACATCTCTGATTGTTTGATATTCCGTTCTTCACGAAGCTGTGCAAGCCGTATTGTCATAATATCCTGCTCTGCTTTTATATGAGCGCGACGAACCGCTTCTGGAGACATGTTATTTTCCATCATTTTTATTGCGTCTTTCATTTTCCGGCTTTCCAAGTTAAATACAGCATATCCAAATGAGATAGTACAATTCACATAGTTTAAAAATATGAACTAAAGTGAATATTTGTCAATAATAAAAACAAATTAGTCATTTGTATTTACCAAGATTCTTTAACAAATGCCGATTTTTTAGATTTCTGGGCGCGTTGCGGGGTGAAACTGGATGATTTTGGTTTTAATTGAATAAAAAACTATATCTTTTCAGAAAGACCATGTTATAATGAAGTATGAGCGACATTCTTGAAAAACATGAAATGTCAGAAGAAGACATAAAACTCCAGTACATCACACCTGCTTTGACATCTAAATGGGACATAAAGAAAATCACAATGGAGACTTCTCCTGTAAACAATTTCACTGACGGTAAAGTTCGAATAAAAGGAAACGTTCCTAGTCGTGATCAAGGTAAACGTTGCGATTACGTTCTTTGGTACAATAAGGGAACTCCGCTCGCAATTGTAGAAGCTAAGGACAATAAAAAATCTTCATCTTATGGAATGCAGCAAGCTATTACTTACGGAATAATGATGAACGTTCCGTTCGTATATACGTCTAATGGTGGAAGTTTCTTTGAGCACGATTTTACAACAGGACTTGAAAAGGAGTTTCCTCTTTCTGATTTTCCAACAGCAGATGAACTCTTTGCTCGTTGGAAAGGTGTTGATGCAGCAAAGATTGTTGAAGTAGAAAATCGAGAACGTTACGCAATAGATGGCGAATCAAAGATATACGATGTTCCTCTTTGTTTTGAGGAAAAGCTGTTAAACACACCGTTTTATTCTGGTGCGGGTTGTTATCCACCTCGATACTATCAGCGGAATGCCGTAAATCGTACTTTGGAAGCAATAGCAAAAAAGCAGGACCGTATCCTTATTGCAATGGCAACAGGAACTGGCAAAACGTATACAGCTTTTCAGATTGTTTGGCGGCTTATTGAATCTGGAACAAAAAAGAAAGTTCTTTATCTTGCAGACAGAAACAATCTTGTAGACCAGACAATTAACGGTGATTTTAAGCCGTTGGAAAAAGTAATCCACAAGATTAACTTCCAGAAAGAAGATAAATCGAAAATCTCTGCATATCAGGTTTATTTTGCTCTTTATCAGCAGCTCGATTCCGCAAAACGCAAAGGCGAAGAGGATGAAGAAACTGACGAAGAAATTGAATTAGAAGTTTCAAAATATAAAGAATATTTTAATCCAGATTTCTTTGATCTTATAATAGTTGATGAGTGTCATCGTGGTTCTGCAAAAGCAGATTCCAGGTGGAGAAAAATTCTTGACTATTTCAGCGGTGCTACACAAATTGGTATGACCGCCACTCCAAAAGAGACAAAGTATGTTTCCAATATCGATTACTTTGGGGAGCCTGTATATCAGTACAGCCTTAAGCAGGGAATTGAAGACGGATTCCTTGCTCCATTCAAAGTAATAAATGTTCATACAAGTATTGATGATTGTTGGCGACCGAGAAAAGGTCAGAAAGATATCCACGGAAATGAAATTGAAGACAGGGAATATAACCTTTCTGATTATGATTACAACATCATCATTCAAGACAGGATTAATGAAGTTGCTGCAGAGATTACAAAGTTCCTTAAAGAAACAGACAGAATGTCCAAAACGATTGTTTTCTGTCCGACAGAAGAAGCCGCAGATAGAATGCGAACAGCCCTTAACAATATGAATACAGATATGGTTCTGAAAGATAATCAGGGAAATGTGAAAGAGCAGTATGTTGTCCGCATCACTGGTAGCGATAAATACGGAAAAGATAAGCTAGATTACTTTATTTCAGTATCACAGCCTTATCCTGTTATCGCAACAACTTCAAAGCTTCTTTCTACAGGAAGCGACTGTAAAATGGTTAAGCTGATAGTCCTTGATGAACTTATTAATTCAATGACTGAGTTCAAACAGATAATTGGTCGTGGTACCCGCCTAAGATACGATGAGGGAAAAACTCAT
>JAEEGK010028648.1_pt1 | contig 11164 bp, 9 predicted proteins | sample 8958771 | NCBI WGS metagenome assembly JAEEGK01 (sample SAMN16246547, study PRJNA631951) | gut metagenome | biome: gut microbiome; feature: rumen; material: SC-attached | host: Bos | place: Iran: Karaj | collected 2018-10 | reverse complement strand
CTGTTATGTCTAAGAAGCTTGCCGCTGGTACTGACGCAATCTTATTGGATGTCACCCTTGGTAATGGTGCCTTCATGAAAGATATTGATCAAGCTAGAACCTTAGCCAAATTAATGGTAAAAATCGGTAATGGTTTGAATCGTGATACACGTGCTGTGTTATCCAACATGAACGAGCCTTTAGGCATGGCGGTTGGTAACGCATTAGAGGTTAAAGAAGCAATCGCTGCTTTACATGGTGAAGGACCAGAAGATTTAATGGAACTTTGCTATACATGTGGTGCGATTATGCTCATGCAAGCTAATTGTGCAAACTCTATGGAAGATGGTCGTAAAAAACTCCATGAAGCCATTGAATCTGGCGCCGCATTTGACAAGTTTGTGAAAATGGTTGAAGCCCAAGAAGGCGATATTTCTTATATCCTACATCCTGAAAAGTTTGAAGTGGCGAAACACCTCATTGAAATCCGTGCTGAAGAAGAAGGATATGTCAAATCTCTCAATGCTTTAGAAATCGGTATTTCCAGTATGAAACTCGGTGGTGGCCGTGAAACATTAGAAGACAAAATCGATATGGCGGCGGGCATTATGCTCAATAAGAAAGTTGGAGATTTTGTGAAGAAAGGTGATCTACTTTGCACGCTCCACACCAACAAGAGTGAAAAAGAATATAAACCAATTATCGATGAGGTCAAGAAAGCTTATGTCATCGTTAAAGAACGTGTCGAAGCTAGACCCGTCATCCGTGAGATTATTGGTTAATCCAAAAAATAAAAATGAAATCCTGGCGAAAGCTGGGATTTTCTTTTTCTCTAATAAATGCGTTAATCTTGATATAAATCAAGAATATAGATATTATTAAAGCATGCAAAAACCATTAGCAGATCAAATGAGACCAGAGACTTTCGAGGATGTCGTGGGACAATCTCATCTTTTATCCAAAGATTCAACATTCCGCAAAGTCATTGATTCTGGTCATATTTCAAACATGATTTTTTATGGTCCTCCTGGAACTGGCAAGACCACAATGGCGAACATCATTGCTAAAAAAGCGAATATGTCGTTATATAAACTGAATGGTACAACAGCTTCTACTGAAGACATTAAAAAAGTCATTAATGATATCAATTCTTTATTCACTAATAATGGTATTTTGTTATATCTAGACGAGATTCAATATCTCAATAAAAAACAACAGCAATCATTATTAGAATTTGTGGAAAGTGGAGACATTACTTTGATTGCTTCCACAACGGAAAATCCATACTTCTATATTTACCCGGCTTTACTCAGTCGTTGTACGGTTTTTGAGTTTAAAGCCATACAGAAAGTAGAGATCGAAAAAGGCCTTTCTAGAGCAGCTAAAAATATCGATGTCGTACTTGAAAAAGAGGCGCTTTCTCTCCTTGCTTTAAGCGCGAATGGAGATATGAGAAAAGCTCTCAATAACCTCGAATTTCTTAGCAATTCGCTCACAAAAAGCAATAAAATTACCACAAAAATGGTGGAATCTTTTATTGACAAAGCTAACATCTCTTATGACAGAAGCGAAGATAAACACTTTGATAATCTGAGTGCCTTGATGAAGTCATTAAGAGGCAGTGATCCAGATGCCGCGGTCTTCTATTTAGCGAAGATGTTAGAGGCCGGAGATTTGATTGCAGCTTGCCGTAGATTATTATGCTCTGCCGCGGAAGATGTCGGCATGGCCTATCCCAATATTATTCCTGTCGTAAAAGCTTGTGTCGACAGTGCTCTTCAATTAGGTATGCCAGAGGCAAGATTACCATTAAGTAATGCCGCTATTTTGATCGCTACATCGCCAAAGAGTAATTCGGCTTGTTTAGCCATTGATGCCGCCATCAGTGACATCCATCAAGGGAAAGGAATTAATGTTCCCAGAACATTGCAAAATACCCATTACGATGGAGAAGATGCTAAAGTCAAAGGGCAGCATTATAAATATCCCCATGACTATAGTCATCACTGGGTCAAACAACAATACTTGCCAGATGATATTAAGAATGCTAAATACTACATATACCAAGATAATAAGTTTGAACAAGCTCTCAAAGATTATTGGGATAAGGTAAAGAAATAATGAGAATCGTATTAACAACTGTTTTACAGGCACGTGTTGAGATAAACAACAAAACCGTTGGTCAAATTGGTCGCGGCTATCTTTTACTTGTCGGTTTTACCGACGGGGATAATCAAGAAACAGTCGAAAAGATGATTGATAAAGTATTATCTTTAAGAGCATTCCCTGATGAACATGGACAAATCAATATCTCTTTACAAGATGTTAATGGTTCAATCTTATCAGTCAGCCAATTTACTTTATATGCAAATACCGCAAAAGGAAGACGTCCATCTTTTGTCGATGCCTTAAGACCGGGCGAGGCTGAACCTCTCTATGATTATTTCAATCAGCAACTTGAATTAAAACATGGAAAAGTCTCTACTGGAGTCTTTGGAGCGGATATGAAAGTATACTCTGTCAATGATGGGCCTTTTACCCTACTTTTAGATAGTAAGGAGATGTTCCAATAATGAAAGTTTTAATCGGACTTTCTGGTGGCGTTGATTCTGCGGTTGCTGCTTACCTTTTGCAAAAACAAGGTTATGATGTGACCGCTTGTTTTATGCGTAACTGGGATGCTTTAGCGAACAATGATTATCTTGGCAACCCTACGATAAACAATGATCAATGTCCTCAAGAAAAAGATTATGATGACGCTGTTTTAGTGGCTAAAAAACTTGGCATTGAATTACTCCGTATAGATTTTGTCAAAGAATATTGGGATGAAGTCTTTTCTTATCTCATAAGAGAATATGAAAATGGCCGCACTCCAAATCCCGACATCTTCTGTAACAAATATATTAAATTTGATGCTTTTCTAAAATTCGCTAAAGATAAAGGCTTTGACATGATCGCTATGGGTCATTATGCCAAAAGAGAAGATAAGGATGGAAAAACATACTTGCTCAAATCTTTTGATAAAAACAAAGACCAAACATATTTCTTGTCTCAAATTAATCAAGAACAAGTTTCATTGTGTTTATTTCCTTTAGGAGATATCGATAAAACAGAAGTTAGAAAGATAGCTCACGAGTTAGAACTATCATCCGTTATGGACAAAAAAGATAGTACTGGGGTGTGCTTTATCGGAGAGAGAAATTTCCGTGAATTCTTAAAGAATTATATTCCCGCTCAAAAGGGCGATATCATAGATATCGAAACAGGTCGTGTTATCGGTCAACATGAAGGAGCGATGTATTACACAATTGGACAGAGAAAAGGCTTAGGTATCGGTGGCATCCATGGCGAAGTCGCCAAAGGCTGGTTTATCGCTAAGAAAGACATCAAGAAAAATATTCTCTATGTCGCTAGCGGAGAAGAAAATGATTATTTACTCAGCGATCGTTGCCGCATCAGTGGACTAAACTTTATTACTGATAAACCAAAAGAAGGGCAACATATGTATGCCAAATTTAGATATCGTCAAGAAGATAAAGGCATCACTATTCATTTTATTAATGAAGATTGCCTAGAATTGATATTTGATGAGCCATATAAGGCCGTTACTCCTGGACAAGCCGCTGTATTATATGACGGTGAAGTCTGCCTCGGAGGCGGTCTAATTGATGAGACTTATTACAAAGGGCATAGGACTGATATATAATAAATTGTTTTTATTATAGAGTTATGCTATTTTATTAACGCAGGAAAAGAAACTTATTAGTTACCTTAGTAGCGAGCACCTATTGGTGAAAAGGGTGTAAGAGTATAATAAGTGGGCCACTTCCCAAGTATGCGACTAATCATCGCCGTTGACTGCGACAAAGTCATAAGTAAGCGCATTCGCAATAGCGGATGAAAAAGGATGGTACCGCGGTAAATATCGTTCCTTAAAGGAACGTTTTCTTATATTTGGAGGAATTTTTATGAAAAAAATGACATCTAGTGAAATAAGACAGATGTGGTTAGACTTCTTTAAAAGCAAAGGTCACCATGTTGAACCAGGAAGCTCTTTGATACCAAAGAACGATCCAACTTTGTTATGGATTAATGCCGGTGTTGCTGCTTTAAAGAAATATTTTGATGGCAGCGAAATACCTCCAAGCAGAAGAATCACCAATGCTCAAAAATCCATTAGAACTAATGATATTGAAAATGTGGGTGATGCCACTCATTTAACTTTCTTCGAAATGTTAGGCAACTTCTCCATCGGTGACTATTTCCGTAAAGAAGTCATTCCATGGTCTGTAGAATTATTGACCAGCGAACAGTGGTTTGCTTTTCCAAAGGAAAAGTTATATGTCACTTATCATCCCGATGATTTAGAAACCAAAAAATGTTGGATGGATGCTGGAATTAGTGAAGATCATCTCATCATCAAAGAAGACAACTTCTGGGAAATCGGTGAAGGTCCTTGTGGTCCAGATACTGAAGTCCACTTTGACCGTGGTGAGAAATTTGACCCTGAACATGTCGGATTGAAATTATTAATCGATGATTTACCAAATTCTCGTTTTGTGGAAATTTGGAATATTGTCTTTTCACAATTTAATAGTGAAATTGGCAAAAAGAGAAGTGAATATAAAGAACTCCCCAGCAAGAATATTGATACTGGTGCAGGTTTAGAGAGATTCACTTGTGTCATTCAAGGAACTGATACAGCTTATGAAACTGATTTATTCTGGCCTATCATCCAAAAAACGGAAAAAATCTGTAATAAAAAATACAGTGATAATGAACGTGCATTTAGAGTTATCGCTGACCATATTAGAACCATTACATTCGCTTTAGCGGATGGTGAAATGTTCTCTAATGAAGGTAGAGGCTACGTTTTACGTAGACTTCTTAGAAGAGCGGAACGTTTTGGCCGTGTCTTAGGTATTAATAAACCATTCTTAAATGAATTAGTGGCAGTAGTTGCAGAAACAATGAAAGTTTACTATCCATATTTATTAGGTAAACAAGAATTCATCGCTAAAATGGTGAAAGCGGAAGAAGAAAAATTCCTTAAGACATTAGAAAACGGTGAAAACATTTTATTAAAAGCTATTTCCGGAAAAGATGAATTATCCGGTAAAGATATGTTCCTTTTATATGACACATACGGATTCCCAAAAGAATTAACTATGGAAATCTGTGAAGAAAAGAATGTTAAAGTTGATTTAAAAGGCTTTGAAGAACTCATGAAGGAACAAAAAGAAAGAGCGAGAGCCGCGCGTGGTGATCAACAAAGCATGAACAAACAATCCAAAGATTTAATGGATTGCACAGTGAAGAGTGAATTCACCTATGGCGTGAAACCAATTGAAGCTAAGGTTGTTGCCTTATTTAAAGATGGTGTTAAAGTCGATTCCTTAACTGATTCCGGTGATATTATCTTTGATAAAACCACATTCTACGCAGAAAGTGGTGGTCAAGTCGCTGATACTGGCACAATCGAATCAAATGACACGGCATTAAAGGTTTTAAACGTCATTAAAGCCCCAAATAAACAACATTTACACCATGTTGAAGTTTTATATGGCGAAGTGAAAGTTGGCGATGTCATGACCTTAAAAGTGGATGAACTCAGAAGAATGAAGATTATGAGAAACCACTCTTCAGTCCACTTACTACAAAAAGCTTTAACTGATGTGTTAGGTGATCATATCGCTCAACACGGTAGTTATGTGAATGATGAATATAGCCATTTTGACTTCAATCACTTCCAAAAAGTGACACCAGAACAACTCGCTGAAGTGGAAAGAAAAGTCAATGAATGGATTAGCCAAGGCATCCCATGTGAAACCAAAGTTCTTCCTATAGAAGAAGCGAAGAAAATGGGCGCTAAAGCTTTATTTGATGATAAATATGGCGATGTTGTCAGAGTTGTTTGCTTTGATGATATCAGCAAAGAATTCTGTGGTGGTACACACGTAAGTAATTCCAGCGATATCGGATTATTCGTTATCGAATATGAAGAAAGCGTCGCTGCGGGAATAAGAAGAATTCAAGCCAGAACATCCGTCGGTGCTTATGAATTAGTGAAGAGAAGAGAAAACATCCTTTCTAGATGCCGTGATTTAGTTGGTGTTGCTTCCTACACTGATGTCCCAACAAGAATTAACACAATGATTAAAGAAAAAGAAGAAATGAAGAAAGTTAATGAATCCTTAGCGGATAAATTAGCGTATCTCTCTTCTCAATCTTTAAAGAACTCATTTATTGAAGGAAATGGCGTCCATTTGTTAGTCTCTTACCTAAAAGGTAATAAGAGAGATGCATTATTATCCTTAAGCGATAATTTAAAGACACAATATCCTGATTATTTAATCGTTTTAATCGGTGAAGAAAACGGAAATTTACCAATCGTTGTGAGCGCTTCTAAAGCCGCTCAAGAAAAAGGTTTATTGGCTGGTAATGTGATTAGACAAGTTGCTCAATGCTTAGGTGGTAGCGGCGGTGGCCGTCCAGATATGGCAAGTGGTGCGGGTAAAGATGCTTCTAAAGTCGATTCCGCAATCGAACTTGTGAAAGGTTTGGTCAAATAATGTTAGATAAAGTTATCGGACTAGATTTAGGTACAACAACATGTGGTATCGCTTATAGCGATTCCTTCGGTTTTGTCCACGGCATTGAAACATTTAGATTTGATCGTAACCAATATATAGTTGCGAGAAAACATGTCTTAGAACTATGTGAAAAGATGGGTATTAACGAAATCGCGATTGGACTTCCATTACATTTATCTGGACAGATGAGTGAAATGGCCAATAATGTCATGCGTTTTCGTGAAGATTTATTAAAAGAAAATCCAAAACTCATCATTAACACAGTGGATGAAAGATTAACTTCTGTAACCGCGAACCGTTCTATTTCCGAACAAGGAATGAACCACAAAAAGAGAAAAGAAAGTGTGGACCGCATCGCGGCCTGCATTATCCTCGATACATATGTCAGAATGAAGGAGAATAGATGATGTTAGAAAACGAAAAACAAATCACCATCGTAGATGAACAAGGAAATGAACACTTAATGCAAGTGTTATTTACCTATGATAATGAAGAAAGAAAAACTTCTTATGTGTTCTTCTATAGTGAAGAAAATCCTGATGAAGTATTCGCAATGCGTTACAAGGATAATGGGGAACTCGAAGAAATCGAAGACCCAGATGAATATGCGGAAGTCGAAGAAGTATTTAATGCTTACGAAGACGATCCAAAAATTCAAGAAATTAAGGCGAAATAATAAATTCGCATATTATTGTTTAATTTTTAATTCGTTATTTGATATAATAACGTTCGCTACATAAAAGAGGTGCATATCATGGCAGAAAAAACAAAATTAACCAAAGCTGGATATAAAAAATTAGAAGAAGAACTTCGCTACTTGATTGACGTCGCTCGTGACGAAGTCAAACGTGAATTAGCGGAAGCCCGTGCTCAAGGTGACTTAAGCGAAAACGCTGACTACGATGCCGCAAGAGGCAAACAAGCCGAAGTCGAAGCTCGTATTAAAGAAATCGAAGCCACATTAAATAATGCTGAAATCTTAGAAGAAAATTCCAAGAGCAACAAAGTTGGTTTAGGTTCTACAGTTACCGTCAAATTCATTGAAAAGAACGAAGAAAAAACATACATGATTGTTGGTTCTATCGAAAGCAATCCATTTGAAGGCAAAATCTCTAGTTCCTGCGCATTAGGTGAAGCCATCTTAGGAAAATTAGTTGGTGACATCATTGAAGTTAAGGCTATTAAGCCTTACAAAGTGCAAATCATCAGCATTGGCGCAAAAAAATAAAATAAAAAGCGAAAATATCAAAATAGACCCCCTATGTATAAATAGGAGGTCTTTTTATGTATAAAGTAATTATTGGCGTGGTTATTGCCGCGGCGGTATTAATCATTGGTTTTATGATGATTGATCCACAAGTTAATGGTAATCAACCCGCGAACACACAGCAAACCACAACAGATAGTGGCAGTGCTTTTACTATTGAAGGTGAGGTCAATAAACCAGGTACATATGTACTTAGCGATGGAATCACCATGTCTGATTTAATTAAAGCGGGTGGTGGTTTAACGAATAACGCAGATGATTTAGCGTTCTTTGAAAGTGCTACTTTAAAAGCGGGTAACACTTACTATGTCGCTAGCAAATATGATGTTACGGATATTTGTAACAACCAACCTATCGTTAAGGTTAATATTAATGCCGATACAGCGGATAAATTAACTAATGTTAATGGTATCACTTCTTCTATTGCTAGTTCGATTGTTAGTTATCGCACAAGCAATGGAGTTTTCCAAACCATCGAACAACTTATGGAAGTTTATGGTATTGGTAACGCTACCTACCGTAAAGTGAGAAATTACGTCATCTTACACGCGTGATAATCTTCTTATTATTTATTTGCTTTTGGATTGGCATATCTCTCCGTTATCAAATTATCTTATTTTCTATAGTGGCGGTTTTGGTGTGTTTTATCATCTTTTTCCGTTACAAAAAGAAAATCGGTTTAATAGCGGTGGGATTAACTATAATCGGTGTGGGAATTAGCTATATCAAAATCGATATTAAGAAAGAGAGCTATAGTGGTATAGTCGTCGATTCCCACCCGAATTATTTTCTTATTCTTTCAGGTGGAGAAAAACTATATTCCTATAATAAAGATAATGAATATGAGATAGGTGATTATCTAAAGATAAAAGGTGAAAAAGAACCTTTATCTTTTACTTTATTAGAATCGCAATTTGACTTTAAAGATTATCTTAACAAGAAGGGTGTTTATTACTCATTGTCTGTTAAAGAGATTGAGGTCAAGTTTTCTAATCCGATTCGCATCAGAAATAGAAGAGAGAAATTCCTCTCTCATTTTGACGAGAAAACTAAAGGCTTAATCGGTTCCTTACTATTTTCTAAAGGCGAAGAAAATGAGATAGTGGAAAACGCGAAGGAATTACATATTGGAAGACTAATAAATGCTTCCGGAATTTTTATTCATGCTTATCTTCATCTATTTGCCTTCATCCTTTCTTATTTTATCAAAGATAAAAAATGGAAGTTTTTACCAATTGTTATATTGCTTCCTTATCTGATTTTCACTTTCCCAAGATTTACAGTTATTCGCATTATTGTTTTAGAAATCTTTAGATATATTAATGAAGTTTTATTAAAGAAAAGATTTACCGGAATTAATCTTGTTGGAATAGTGGGATTCACCTTCTTAATTTTCGATTATCATCTTGGCTACCAGATAAGTTTTATTATTGGTTTTACAATGCCGTTTTTCGTTAAAGCTATTAGAGATGCGGAAACATATATTAAAAGAAGATGGAAGAAACCTTTTGGACTGTTGTTGATCTATCTATTTTTCATTCCTTTTGAACTGAAATTTTATAATGGGACAAATCCTCTATCTTTGATAGCGAACTTTGTTTTATCTCCGCTTTTCATCTTTGAAGCCGTAGTTTCTTTGCTATGTTTTTATGGTTTGCCTTTATATGGTGTGGTGAATTGGTCTAGTAAAGGACTTGGAAACCTATTAGGCTGGTTAGGTAAGGTTGCTTTCCAAATTAACGCTCCTCCCTTTATGGGATGGATGATTTTATTATTCGCTTTGTTATTTCTCTTTTATTGTTACTATCGAGCCATTGGTTTTATTCCTATTTATAGAGCGATAGCGGCATTTTTCCTCGTGGGATTAGTTTTCTATCATCTCCCAATTAATAATTTGCTGAGCGAAGAGATTTGCTTCATTAATGTGGGGCAAGGAGACTCATGTTTAATTAGAAAAGGAACAACATCTGTACTCATAGATACAGGGGGATTAACATATGTCGATTTGGCTAAAGAAACATTAATTCCATTCTTAAGAAAGAAGAGAATTTATAACATTGATTTAGTGATTACTTCCCATAATGACTTTGACCATTCAGGAGCGCTAGATTCTCTCAAAGAGAATTTCTATGTTAAAAAAGTAAAAACAAATAACGATATTTTCCCTGTTTCTGTAGGTGGAATAACCTTTACAAATTACAACAATCACATCACTGAATATAGCGATGAAAATGACCGCTCATTAGTCATTGGTTTTTCTCTCATGCATAAGAACTTTTTGATGATGGGGGACGCACCGATAAAGGTAGAAAGAAGTATTGTTAATGAATATCCAAATCTAGATTGTGACATCTTGAAAGTGGGACATCACGGATCTAATACCTCAACTTGTAAGGAATTTGTGAAATTAGTGACTCCAGATGTGGCGATTATATCCGCTGGTAAAAACAATAAATATGGTCACCCACATAAATCTGTTTTGAAGATACTAGAAGAGGAAAATGTGAAAATCCGAAGAACGGATAAAGAAGGAACAATTACATATTCTAACTACATTTTTATGTAGTTTTTGGAAAGTTATTATATAATTATTCTATGATTTATCTCATATATAGCAATCAAAGTTCAGAAATTAAAAAACTTGTTAAAAGTATCGCTAGACAATCTTTAAAAGAATACGACGATATGAATTTTGTGCGTTATGACGGAAATAACACACTTATTCAAGAAATCATCGACGATGCGAATTATGTCCCATTAGGATATGACAAAAAGGTTGTCGCGGTCGATAATTGCTATTTTTTGATGAAACCAAAACCAAGAAATAAGATTGAAGCTGATCAAGATTATAAATCTCTTATTTCTTATATTAAGAATCCAAATCCTGATTGCGATTTAGTTTTAACTATCCCAACCGCGGAAGTCGATAAGAATGGTGAATTATTTAAACTCATCGAAGCTAACGCAAAGGTGACCTTTTTAGGTGACCCCACAATTAAGGAATGGAATGAATATGTTCGTAAAGTAGTAAATGAATATATCACCAAGAATCCAGGATGCAAAATGGACAGTGATGCCATTATGGAATTAGTGGACCGTACTGGTGGAGATATTCCTTTGTTAAGGAATAGTGTTATTAAATTATTCTTATACTCATCACACGTTAGATATGAAGATGTTCTTTTGCTTGTCACAAGACCATTAGAAGATAACACCTTCCAAATTTTTAATTATTTATTGGACGGTGAAAATGAAAAAGCGATTGGCTTATTTAGAGACTTGCAAGTTTCTAACGTCGAACCAGTCACTTTAATTAGCATGCTCG
>JAEEGK010028646.1_pt1 | contig 11164 bp, 9 predicted proteins | sample 8958771 | NCBI WGS metagenome assembly JAEEGK01 (sample SAMN16246547, study PRJNA631951) | gut metagenome | biome: gut microbiome; feature: rumen; material: SC-attached | host: Bos | place: Iran: Karaj | collected 2018-10 | reverse complement strand
TTGACTGGCAACCCCGTTCCCGCAAGGGACGAATCGCCTGCCGCATGAGCGGACAGGCACGTACCTGGGCGGTCTATTCTGTCATCCAGACGGAATCGAACTGTCCAGGTCAAGTTGACAGATTCGCAATAGTCATTCGCATATGAACGATGATGCCGCTTCCTTGCACCGACAATGATAGCTTATTATTACGTGATCCCACATCTCCAATCATGGGGAAAACCAGGGCGATAACGGTCTCCGTTGCGATCATCGTCATCATATTGGCAATCGCATACGCCATGCACCTTGATGACGAGAGAGGAAAAGGCGAATTCTTTTTGGATTGGGGTCCCGGCACCACAATGGAGTATCGTATGAGCGGCGGGTACACCGGGAACACCGCGGGATACGACGTCTCGTATATCTTCGATGGCAGCACCCAGCATGATGAGATAATATCATCTTCAGCGACCGAGTTCACTTATGACAGGATCGCGACCATGAGAGTTACCTACATCGATCCGAGAACGGAGGAGACCCATTCAAACACACAGTCCTTGGAAAGAACAGTTACCCAGGGCAAAACGGTCAGATTCGATGACTACAAATCATCAACGATGGAAACCAAATGGGGGACCAAGAATGTCCTGATCATCAAATCGATCATAACGGATGAAAACGGCAATAGGATTGATTCGATAGATTACAGGGATGAGAGCACCTTTATCCGCCTCAAGGCCGAACTTTCTTGCGACGATTATAGAACCAAAACGTCCGTAGTGAAGGATTGGCATATGACCTATACACTGACGGATTATGTGTTGAAGTGAACGTGGAACCACATGCCGGACTTATCAAGGTTCAATTGTCCGTATGCCAACCACGCTTCATGGATGCTTTTCAAGACTGTTTATTCCGAAATTCCCGGTTTTGAATTATATCATGCCGTAGGGTCCTCGACAGGCAGCTGCGCAGGGTCCTCGACCCCGAAGAGATGGAATATCTCCCTGACCCTCTTCGTCTTCTCGTTCCTCACCCTCAGTCCGTTGTCATCGATGATCTTGTAAGTGGCGGCGGACATGAGCATGTTCTCGACTGTCAGTCGTTTGACATTTGTTCCGACATCACCGGTCTACCCTTTATGTACCATGAACGTAGATGATTGAATGGTGACAAGATGGGGCTTAGAGAATTCCTCAAGAAGCACGAGGTAGAAGACGATGGCGTAATGCGCGACGAGTTCGGGGAGGAACAGGAAGGCCTCACCATAGACCTCGATGGCGCTTTCAAAGCCATCAAGAGTCTGAAAAAGGGCAAGCAGTGACCCTTTGAGGATCGCACGTCCGTTCCGGATCGAAGGCCCAGCGGAGTCTTTCTCCTGGAAGGTTTTCGGGTGAGCGGCTAAGGGAAATATGAGCAGGCACCGCCTGCTCATTTTAGTGTTGTTTTCGGATCATTCGATGATCATGTAGTCCGAGTCCATCCTGGTCTTTAGATCCTACTGAATGGATGACGGGTCAATCCCAGAATCTTTTGTTCTTCGCGAAGAGGATCTCGGCGTTCATGATGTCCCTCAGGAATTCGTCCTCGTCGGAATGGAGGGTGCGGAGTATCCTTGCGGCGGTATCGGGGCCTATGCCCCTTCCTGCTAGGACCATGACGGCCCTCTGACCCTGTTCGTATACGAGGTTGGCGTTCTTTCCCATCTTCTGCAGGTCCTGCTTCTCCTGTTTGGAGAGTGCAGGCTCCTTGAGCAGTTTCACGGTGTCCCTCTCATAGTTCTTCAGGACCGCTATCATCACTCCGCCGCATTGAGGGCATTTGAACCTCTTGGGGGCATCGCCGACCCTGAACCTGGATTGGGAGCCGCAATGCATGCAGGATGCGAACAGGATCTCATCTTCCAGCCTCTTCTTCAGGGCCATGAGGATGGAATGGTCCGCGCGGACGGGTTGCATCAGCTCCTTGGACCTCGTGATCCCTTCGAGGCCTATCTTCGATATCCTGTCGGTCTCCAGCTGTATCTCGCCGTTGGCGATCATGGATATCACCTTCTCTGTGTTGGGGATGTCCAGATCCTCCCACAGGACCTTGTTTATCGCCTCCTGGTAGGCTGGGGTGTCCTTGTGCAGGTCGAACAGCCTGGAGAAGTTCATGAAGCGGTGGTCCGCCTCCTTCTCGATGATACCGAACTTTTTGGCGACGAAGACGAACCTCCATCTCAGGAAGGAGGAGTTAAGGATGGTCATTCTCGACAATGCCTCGACGGTTCCCGGTTTTACCGAGCGGATGGTGTTCATCATCGTATCCCTGTCGACATGCCTGGGGAGCTCCAATATTATCCTGTAGGGGTCGGCGGTGACTCCGATGGACTCTCCGAGGCGTGCCGTGAGCAGGGCGGAGTATATCTTCCCGAGGGTCTCGTTGACCTTGCTTCCGAAGCAGCAGTTGATTATCGCCATCCTGTCGGCGATCTCGACGGTGACCAGTTTATCGGTGGGCATCTTGGACTTCTCGTCCTGTCCCGCGAAGTACTCTTTTAATACTCTGGCACATCCCTCGTCACCGGGGTAGTCGGAGAAGTTCCTGAGCCTTCTCATCCTTCCGACCTCCATGGCGATCTCGAACGGGACGGGTATGTCGGAACCCACCCAATTGGGGACGGCTCCCACCTCCCTCGCCTCCTCGACGAGGATCTCGTCCTCCCTCATCTCGACTATGCGCCACGTCCTTCCCTTGGCGATGAACATGGCGAACTCCTCCGCGAAGGATGCGACGAAGCTCTCGTCCAATGTACCGATGATCGCTCTCGTCCCTATGTCGCGGACCAGATAGGACCTCTCGTCGGGGATCATGGAGATGTTGTCGTAGAAGTAGCTCATTCCCTTCTTGGAGCGCTTGAAGGTGGTATCGTCGTCGAAGACCATCTTGATGCCCTTCAATTGTTCTAAGACATCGAGCATCTGGCCGTAGGTCAGGTTGCGGAAGGGGTACGCGTTGTGCATCACCTTGTACGCAAGTTCCTTGTCCATGGGCCCGGTCATGGTCATCGCTATGAGCTGGTTGGCCACGACGGACAGCGGTGATTCCCTGCCCTCGAAGTACTCCAGCTCCTTGGAGTCGCTCCGTCTAGCGACGACCATCGCCTCGGCGACCTCGTCCGGTGCGGTGGCGATGATCTTTGCCCTGATGGTCTCACCGATCCTGTGGCCTGCACGGCCGGCGCGCTGTATCATGCGGGAGACCTGTCTGGGGGAGTTGTACTGGATGACCATCTCCGTGGTTCCCACGTCGATCCCCAGTTCGAGGGACGATGTGCATATCAGGCACTTCACCTCCCCTCTCTTGAAGCTGTCCTCCATCTCCATCCTGTTCTCCTTGGAGAGGGATCCGTGGTGGACCTCGATGGAGATGTCCTTGTCCCAAAGATGGTAGCGGGCGGCCAGCCATTCGGCCGTCTCCCTGGTGTTCACGAAGAACAGTGTGGACTTACCGTTGTCGACTATTTCCCTGGCCCTTTTCATAACACCTAGGATGTCCGGGTCACTCTGCAGCCTGTCCAGTAATGTAGGGTCGTTCTCGGGCGGAGGGCTCTCTACCTTGATGTCGAAGTCCCTGTGGGTGTCGTGCTTGCGCACGACCACCTCCCTGTTGTTCCCCGCGAGGAATCTGGCGACGTGGTCGATGTTACCTACCGTTGCCGACAATCCTATCCTCTGATAGTTCCCTGCCAGCAGCACCAGCCTCTCCAGGGCGACGCTCATCTGCGCCCCCCTCTCCGTGTTGGACAGCTCGTGAATCTCGTCCACGATCACCCATTCAACGTGCTTCATGTGCTGCACCAGGTTTTTCCCGGTGAACATGACCTGCAATGTCTCGGGGGTGGTGATGAGGATGTCCGGGGGATGCTGCGATTGGTAGTTCCTCTCCGCTTGTGTGGTGTCCCCGTGCCTCACGCCCACCTTGATGTCCAGCGCCCTCCCGTAGTCCTCCATCCTCTTCAGCATGTCCCTGTTCAGGGCCCTGAGGGGGGTGATGTAGATGCATCTGATGCCGGGCTTGCCTTTGGAGCGCATGATTAGCTCCAGGATCGGCAGTATTGCGGCCTCGGTCTTCCCGATACCAGTGGGCGCTACCAGTAGGAGGTTCTCTCCTCTGATTATCCTAGGTATGGAATCCGCCTGGGGCGGTGTGGGCTCTTTGATTCCCTTCTCGGCCAGGACGCGTATGATGTCAGGACAGAGTTCGGGGAATGTCATGTAAAAAGGAAGTGAGGGGGCTGAAGCCCCCCGTGATTGTTCGTGTTTCAGGCCTTTGCTTCTGCTGCGGGTTTCTCTGCAGCGGGCTCGGCGGGTTTGGGAGCGGTGACCTCGAGGAGGACCTGCGAGAGGTCCATGACCTTGATGTTGGAACCGATCTTCTTTGCCGCCTGTGTGAGGTTCAGGACACAGAAGGGACAGCAGCTGATGAGAACGTCAGCTCCGGTTGCCTCGGCGTCGTGGATCCTCTCGATACCGATGTTGAGGGCGAAGTCGGGGTATGTGGACTTGTATCCTCCTCCGGCACCGCAGCACCTGGAGTTCTCCCTGGACCTCTCCATCTCGACGAACTCGACACCCTTGATCTTCTTGATGACGTTCCTGGGAGCGTCATAGACACCGGAGTGCCTTCCGAGGTGGCAGGGGTCGTGGTATGTGACCTTGTGGTTGAACTCGTTGTTGAGGGGCAGCTTCCTGTCGTTGATGAGCTGCTCGACGTACTGTGAGAAGTGGTAGACGTTCTGTCCTGCCTTGGCGTAGAACCTTCCGAAGTCGCAGGAGACGGTCTTGTAGCATCCGGAGCAGGTCATGACCATGTCCTTCGCTCCGATGGCGTCGGCCTTCTCGACGTTGTGGTAGGCACAGTCTGTGGACTCCTTCTCGTTTCCTGTCCTGATGAGAGGGGAGGAACAGCACCACTCGTCGGGTCCGAGACAGTTCATCTGGACTCCGGCGCGGTCGAGAACGTGAACTCCGGCCTGTGCGATGTGCTGCATCCTGTAGGATCCGGTACATCCGGCGAAGAAGACGACGTTGGCGGGTACGTGCCTCTCGACATCCTCGGGCCACCATGCATCCCTCTTGGAGTCAGGCTCGTTGTAGGGGTTGTGGTTCTTGTGGATGCTCTTACCCATCGCGACTGCGGCGGGCATGGGTCCGATTCCGACATCGACCATCCATTTCCTCATTGTCTCCCAAAGCTCCACGAGGTGGATCTTGGCGTGGCAGACTACCTCACAGTTTCCGCATCCAGTACACTTGTACATGGCGTCAACGAACTCGGGGCTGAGCTCGACGGGCCTGTTGAGGAGCTTGTCCATTCCTCCGGTTCCCATCAGGTCGATCTGCTTGATGTAGTAGATCTTTCCCCTGGGGGTGACGGAGTCCCAAGGTGTCTGAGCGTGTGCCTCGCAGACGTCGATACAGTATCCGCACTGTACGCACTGTGTGAGCTCCTGCGCGATGTGGGGCAGGTTGTGGATCTTCTTTCCAAATAGTTCCGGCATTCTTATTCCTCTGTTCGGAGCGGGGGGCTCCGGGATGTAATGGTCAGTCGACCTTGTATCCTTATTTAATGGTTATAGGGCGGATGGGGCGGAATCCATTCTGATGGAGGAGTGATAATGAGAATAAATGAGATTATAACGGAGTACCTCCTAACGTCATGACGTGAAGAGCGTATACGACGATTGGACGGGGAACGTGGTCCAGGAAGCGGACATCCGCAGCTTGGATCCCGAGGCCATGAGGGCGGTCAGGGCCACCTACATGTCGGAGCATCCCGAGCACAGGGAGGAAGTGTCCGCAATGGACGACCAGGAGTTCCTCTCCTATGTCGGCGTGTTGAAGAGAGGGAAGGTCACCGTCGCAGCCATGATCCTGCTCGGGAAGGCCTCCGAGAAGGTGCTCCCATCGACGGTCTGCATGAGGTGGAGGCTGCTGGACATAGACGGGTCCGTGGCCGACTCGCGTACCTTCACTGGCTCTATGGTTTTGGCGGCAAGGAAACTGGCCTCGATCATCAGCAATTCCACCGTCAAGATAGACGAGGGGAACGGGCCTGTTTTTGTGAGCACATACCGTGTCGCTTCGCTCACGGAGGCGATATTCAACGCCCTGCAGCATCAGGACTACACCATGGGCGGGACCATCGACGTTATCGAGAGGGAGAACGAGTCCGTCACGGTGTACAGCAGGGGATCCTTCCCCGACGTGGAGCCCGAATCCCTCGTCAAGGGCCAGAATCAGACTATGGCCTCCAGGAACTCTTTCCTCATCAAGGCGATGACCGAGATCGGTCTTGTATCAAATTCCGGTGCGGGCATCCGTAATTTCTATCTCTCCCAGATACACAAGCACTTCCCGCTGCCCAGGTTCTCCATCACCGATGATTCTGTGTCGGTGACGTTCCCCGGAAGGAGGGAGGGGGCCCTGGCGAGAGCCTTGGACATCCGCAGGGACATGGAGATACAGGACATACTGGACCTGGACAGGCTGGATTCCGGAAGGTATCTGTCTGACAAGAGGATGGAATCCCTCATATCGAGGGGACTGGTCACAGTATACGACGGTGTGCCCTGTATCAATCTGGACTATCAGGATCCGTCGTCCCGTTTCAGTAAAGGGTCCGATTACGACGCCGTAATGGAGCTGCTGAAAGAGAACGGTTCAGTGACCCGCGGGGATGTGGTCGATATGCTGAGGTTCAGGGACAGGAAGGGTCTGACCGATGAACAGCTTTCTGTGAAGGCCACCAATCTCCTGCAGAACATGAGGAAGGACGGAAGGATCGAGAAGGCCGAAGGCAGTACGCGTTCGGCGAGGTATATCCTGAGCTGATCTTCATAATTAGTGTAATTACCCTACCAATACACTACTAATTTAGTAGTGTATAAACTGATTACAATACCAAAACAACACATAATGGTAGGGTATTAATACTCATCATCAATCTTTATGTCATGCGCATCCCAAGGAATCCCCCGGATATCGATTCGATGATGTCCGATGGACAGAGGTCCAAAGACATCCTTTCAGACGAGGTCAGGGAATACGCGAAGGATTTCAACGATAGGTATCTCCACTGGTCAGAGGTACGCAACAGGGATACGGGAAGATTCGATCCCGATGTCGTATGGGCGAGGATGAAGCTCGTCCGCGGGGACTGCGGTTCCGAATTGGTATTTGGAAGCACGCATTATCGGTATTGCATAACAGAAAGGGTCTGGACGATGCTCCGCATGTTCGATGCGAGAGCGAACAAGGGATTCTCCCAAGGTGATGACGTTCTGAACAGTGGAGCGTACCATCCGGCTAGGACACTGATGGAGGAATCGATAGCCTCCAGTCAGGCGGAGGGTGCCGTGACCACTACTAAGAAGGCCATAGAGATGCTCTGTCACAACATCCGTCCTAAGGACAGGTCCGAAAGGATGATAGTCAACAACTACAGGGCGATGCTGTACATCAAGGACCATACTGATCTGCCTCTGACCCCTCAATTGATCAAGGATATCCACAGGATAGTGGCCGACGGGACCATGGAGGGGAGGTTCATGGGTGCTTTCCGCGACAACGACGATGTGGTCGTGCAGGATTCTCTGACCGGGGAGGTGTTCCATCAGCCGATTCCCAAGGAGGAGATCGAGTGCTCGGTGGAGCAGCTGTGCGGGTTCATCAATGGTAACGACTCTCTGCATCCTGTGATCAAAGGGATGATCCTGCATTATGCGGTCGCATACATCCACCCGTTCGAGGACGGGAACGGCCGTGTGGCGCGCTCCCTGTTCTATTGGTACACGCTGAAGAGCGGATACGGCATAATGGAATACCTGGCCATTTCCAGGTACATCAGGGACCACAAGGGAAGGTATGAGGGGTCGTACATATTCGGGGAGACCGACGGGAACGACATGACCTACTTCATGCTGTACAACCTCAAGGCCCTGGAGGATTCGATGGACACTTTCGAAGGATATCTGGAAAGGAGGACCGAGGAGGAGAATGTCTTGAGGACCAGGCTCTCGGGATATGGTCTGAACGAAAGGCAGATAGGTATATTCACCGGTCTGATGAACGGGGAGGACATCTCCGTCAGGTCCGTCATGAACCAATACGGCGTATCGCTGAACACGGCCAGGGCGGATATAGCCGCTCTGATCGATGCCGGGCTGATTATCGAAACGGGCAGGGAGGTCAACTCGAGGATCTACTCCTGGTCAGGGAGAAAGGTGTGACCATTTTTGTAAAAAATGTATTGCTATTACATTTTTTATTTGTAAAAAGTGTGTTTTGATAACACTTTTTACAGAACTTGTCCTGCCAGGATAAGGATCAGCTTGATACCTTATCCGATTGTCCCGTCCTTGCATTGAGCAATACTATGGATCCGAGGATCAGCGCTATACCGAGGACGTTGGTCCATCCGAACGGGTCACCTATGGCGATGCTGGCGATGGTGGCCACCATCGGCTCGACGAACGCTATGATGGATGCCTTGCCCGCATCCATCCCCTTCAATCCCACCGTGTAGAAGTAGTAAGGCAGCACGGTCGAAAGCAATCCCAATCCCAATGCCTCCAAGAGTACGGAGGAGTCCCCGCATATATCGATGACCGAGGGGACATCGGAGAAGGGAAGCAGGCAGACCGCCGCGATCAGGAAGGTGTAGAAGAGGATGGTCAGGAGGCCGTACTTCTCCAATGCGTACTTGCCGAATATCGAGTATAGGGAATAACCGAAACCGGCAAGGATCCCGTAGGCGATCCCCATGTTCAGGTCCCCGGTGCCGATGCCCGTGGTGAATACGCATCCTACGAATGCGAGCACCAGTGCCAGCAGTTTGTTCCTGGTGAGCTTCTCCTTGAACAGGATCATGCTCATGACCATGACGAAGCAGGGTGCGGTGTACAGCAGCACCGATGCGGTCGACAGCGACACCATCTGCTGCGATGTGAAGTACATGACATTGAAGAACACTATGCTGAAGATCCCGGTGCCGATGAACATCCAAATGTCCCTCAGCTCTATCCTGAAGAGCTTCCTGTCGGTGACCAGGATAGCTACGGTCATGGCCGCCAGGGTCACGACGCATCTGACGAAGGTTATCTGCAGGGGGGACAGACCCGCCTCGTACATGGGACGGGTGAAGAGACCTATGATACCCCATAACGACGCGCCTATGATGACGTACACCGCAGGTATCAGGTCCTTCCTCATGATGGGGTCACCTGCAGTTCGGAATAACTAAGTTGTGTTCTCATGGATTTCATTATTTATGAAAATATGGAGTTGTATTCCAAATTTTCATATAATATGATTACATACTTCAGTACATGATTGAAAGGACCATCTACTCTCAGATTCTCCACAACATATCGATACGTCCGGTCACGCTGATAACAGGCGCACGTCAGGTCGGGAAGACAACGCTGTGTCTGAAACTGAGGGACGAGGAGGGATTCAATTACGTCACGTTACGCGATAAGAGCGATAGGGCCATGGCCCGTAACGATCCGGAGATGTTTCTTCAATTGCATCCTTTCCCGCTGATAGTGGATGAGATCCAATATGCGCCGTCGTTATTGGAATCCATAGAGACGATAGTCGATAGGATCAAGATTGAGGGTAAGGACAACAGCGGGTTGTTTGTACTGACAGGCAGCCAGGCATACAAGCTCATGGACGGTGTCTCGGATTCTTTGTCAGGGAGGATCGGAATCATCAATATGTCTCCTCTCAGTTTCAGTGAGATGAAGGGGAGGAATGAGGTCCCGTTCATCGTGAATATTCCTGAGAACATCAGGAGGTCCAACGAGATGATAATAGAGCCCCTTGATTTCTATAGGATGCTCGTACGCGGCATGTATCCTGAGCCCGAGGTGAAGAAGGATCTGACGACGTATGAGTTCTATTCCGATTATGTGGACACATACGTGGATCGTGATGTATCCGAGATAATTCAGATAAAAAACAAGGATAAGTTCCATTCTTTTATGCAGCTGATGGCATCGCTGACTGGGCAGGAGCTCAATTATGACAGGATAGCTTCCGATATTGGGATAGATAACAAGACGGTCAAGAGCTGGGTTTCAGTCCTGATTGCCGGCGACATAATCCACTTGCTTCAGCCTTATTCCGACACCTCTACAAAAAAGCGGATAGTTAAGAGGCCGAAGATGTATTTCTGGGATACGGGTTTGGCGTGCTATCTGGCAAGAGTAATCGATGCTGAGAGTCTGATGGCAGGGTATCTGAAGGGCCCCATGGTAGAGACTTGGATTGTCAACGAGATACTCAAAACGTATCGTAACAACAAGATGGATGATCCCTTCTATTACTATCGTGACAGCAATAAGGAGGAGATTGACTTGGTCATGGTAAAAGGCGGAAAGGCATCTCTTATCGAATGTAAATCAGGTTCCGAGTTCGGATGGAATGATGTTAAGGTATTATCGAGGGGGATTCCAACTCAATACCCGATTGAGGGAAAATGCATCATCTGTCTGTCAACCAGGGCATATCCTATCAATGAGGAGATATATGCTCTGCCCGTGACCGCTATATGATGTTTAATCCTCATGGATGCTGCTGACGGTCTCCACGCCTTCGAACTTTATCTCGTTGCTCGCAGGCTGCTTCAGCTTCGTTCCGTTCAGGACCGTCTTCTGCAGTACGGGGTTCTTCTTCTGATGCGCTATCACGTATCCCCTGTCCGCTTCGAGGAGCATCCTGTAGTCCACCATGTTGTCTCCGAGTGCGATGACCTCGCGTCCGGCATCCTTCAGATATCTGGCGATGTATGCCTTACCGAATTGAGACATGTTGCGATAGGCGTTCACATCGGTGCCGATGGCCATGTCGAATGCGGTGCCCTCGATGGCGTAGGACCATAGGTCCTCCAGCCCTGCGGTGATGACGACCCTGTAGGAGTCTATCTGAGAGAGGTCGTCCAGGAGAGGTCTGTTCAGCTGTGCGTCCTCCGATCTCTTGCGCATCTTCTCGGCGAGATGCGGGACCTCGCGGTAGATGTTGTACACATACCAGAATTGGAAGGTGGTGTACCTGTCGCCGTAGAACAGATCCCTCAGGTCCATGAGACGGGGGAGGTCTAGGCTCAGCGTGAGGTCGATGTCGGACAGGGT
>JAEEGK010028645.1_pt1 | contig 11165 bp, 9 predicted proteins | sample 8958771 | NCBI WGS metagenome assembly JAEEGK01 (sample SAMN16246547, study PRJNA631951) | gut metagenome | biome: gut microbiome; feature: rumen; material: SC-attached | host: Bos | place: Iran: Karaj | collected 2018-10 | reverse complement strand
GGAACATTGTTTTTTATAATTCCAAGTTTGCTGAATTGAGACTTGGCAAGTATTTCGAGGCGCTTAGAAGGCTTGCAGGTGAGGCTTGTGAAGATATGCCCACTCTGAATATCAGATTCTTTCCATGAACCGGAGTAATAAACAATAGTAGCATTGAATTTGTGATAGGAGGGACAGAATGAGATATCCTGAGTTTTTGAAACCTGGTGGAACAATTGGGTTCGTAGCTCCATCGTTTGGATGCACCTTTGAACCTTATATCAGTCGTTTTGATAATGCCCAGAAGACCTTTACCGCTAAGGGCTACAGGCTGGATATCGGTCCTAACTGCGATAAAGCTGAGGGAATAGGTATCAGCAATACTCCTGATAAATGCGGCCAGGAATTAAATGAGTACTACGTTAGTGATAAGAATGACGTGCTTATGTCTGTAGGTGGCGGCGAGCTGATGGATGAGGTCGTACCATTTATCGATTTCAAAGCTGTGGCAGCAGCAAAGCCTAAGTGGTACATGGGGTATTCTGATAATACAAACTTTCTTTTCCCCTCTGTAACACTAGCGGATACTGCCGGAATCTATGCGCCTTGCGCAGGAGATTTTGGAATGGTCAAGTGGCACCCTGCTGTTGCAGATGCTTTTGATCTTATTACCGGAAAGAAGTTTGAATTTGAGAGCTATGATAAATGGGAGATGGAGCTTCCTGAGAATCCTGATAACCTCTGTAGCTACTATGTGACAGAGCCCAACAGGATGAAGGCTTATATTGGTGAGAAGGGCCTCGTTGATGGCGCTGATGTACATGAAGAAATAGAGTTTTCTGGTCGACTTATTGGTGGTTGTCTTGATTGTCTTGCCAATCTTGTGGGCACTCCATACGAGGATGCAAAAGGCTTTTCAGAGAGATACGCTGGGGACGGTATTATCTGGTTTCTTGAAGCCTGTGACCTTAATGTTTACAGCATACGTCGTTCTATCTGGAACCTTAGAGAAGCTGGCTGGTTTTCTCATGTTAAGGGCTTTTTGATTGGCAGGCCTGGTGCAGCCTTTGGACAGGATATGTTTGGTCTTGATCAGTACAAGGCTGTTACAGACATGCTTGGGCAGTTCGGAGTTCCTATCCTTATGGATCTCGATATAGGACATCACCCGCCAATGATTCCAATGCTATGCGGAGCAATGGCCAAGGTGAAGTTTGCAGATAATAAATTTAAGATTTCATACGAATTAAAATAGACATTAGAAAAGGGCTATGCACTAAGTGCATAGCCCATGTTTTTAATAAAACTTATTTGTTTCTACGAAGAATCTCAGTGTAAGCAAGGATAAGTGGTGCTACACCCTTAGCTTCGTTCTCAACAACTGGCTCTGAGAAGTAGTACTCAAGTGAGCCGTCACGGTGCTGTGCTCCGCCAAGACCTGCTACGAGGCAGATACCGCCGAGCTTAGGTGAACCGTCTTCGTTGCGAGAAAGATATTTTTCTGTGATTCCATCAAATGCCTTCATAGCTACATCCTCGAAACGCTTAGGAAGATAACCAAGGCGAACACCCTTAAGAAGACCATATGCGATAAGTGCAGTACCTGATGTCTCAAGGTAGTTGCGGGAATCATCTTTTTTATCTACAACCTGATAGAACATTCCGCTCTCATCCTGGAAAGGAATAAGTGCATTAGCGAGGTTCTCAAGCATTGTCTGAAGGTATCTGTACTCATAGTACATGGATTCATCCATGGCCTCTGCTGTATCAACAAGAGCTACAGTGAACCAGCCAAGTGCGCGGAGCCAGAAGTTAGGACTGCAGCCAGTATCCTTATCAGCCCAGTACATATCGCGGCTCTCATCATAGCCATGGTAGTAGAGGCCAGTCTTCTCGTCCTTCATAAGAGCTTCCACGTTCTTGAACTGTTTGAAGGAATCAAGGCAACCCTGCATCTTGTTGTAGCGTCTCTCATATTCCATGTAGAAAGGCTGAGCCATGTACATTCCATCAAGCCATACCTGATAAGGATAGATGTTCTTGTGCCAGAAGTTGCCAGCATTTGTACGAGGCATAGTATCGAGCTGAGCTCTTACTGTATCCATTGCCTTTCTGTATTTCTCTTTACCTGTAAGGTCATATAATTTGAACAGATTCTTGGATGGATTGATGTTATCAAGATTATATTCAGCTGTGCTGTAGGTCTTAATAGAACCATCTTCCTGAACAAACCAGCCGACGAACTTGTCAGCAAAATCAAGGTATTTCTGATCACCAGTCATTTCATAAAGTGAAAGAACTGCTGTGATCATACATCCGTCAATATAGTTCCACTTGTTGGGCTTGCCACTAAGTACATTCTCAATGTTCCAATAAGGGTGCTCAGCATCAGATTTCTCTAAAAGGAAATCAACATACTCACTGAGCATCTTGAAGGTTTCTTCTCTTGTCATAACATCTCCATTCAAATTCTGTGATTTATACATATTTGCTTACATGAAAAACGTAATAGATTGTTTGAAATGTAAGTGCTTACATTTTACCATACCTGTAGCCTTTATCCAATATGTTTTTTGACATGGTGTGAAAAGCCTGTAACTGCAGCCTTTACATGGATTTTGTTGACTTAAAGGGGCGTAGATATTAATATAAGTTGGTATAAAATTTGAAATGTTTTGCATGGGCAAAATAGCGAGGTTTATATGGCTAATAAGAAGAAAAACAATTTATATTCTGATATAACTTTAAGAATGCTTGAGTTTATTGACGAGAGTCCTTCCTGTTTTCAGGTGGTTGATAATCTGAAAAAGCGTCTTGTGGAGGCTGGATATACAGAGCTTAAAGAGGCTGATGAGTGGAAGATTGCTCCAGTTAAGGGCGGAAAAGGTGGCAAATATTTTGTTACCAGAAATGATTCTTCCATTATATCTTTTAAGATTCCAAAAAAGGATTTCAAGGGCTTTTATATGATCGCAAGCCACAGTGATTCTCCTTCCTTCAAGATCAAGGAGAATCCTGAGATGGAAATTCCTGGTGCATATATCAAGTTAAATGTTGAGAAGTATGGTGGAATGCTCTGCGCTGAGTGGTTTGACAGACCTCTTTCAGTTGCCGGAAGACTTATTGTGAGAGACAAAAAAGGTCAGGCACAGACCAAGCTTGTTAACGTAGACAAAGATCTTCTCATGCTTCCAGCTCTTGCTATTCACATGAACCGCGAGGCCAATGACGGATACAAGTACAATGCCCAGAAGGATATGCTTCCTATCTTCGGCGATGACAGTGCCAAGGATAAGTTCTTTGAAGTTGTTGCAAAGGCAGCAGGAGTTAAGAAGGAAGATATCTTAGGACACGATCTCTTTTTATATAACAGAGTTAAGCCTACAGTATGGGGCGCTTCAGATGAGTTTATAGGAAGCTCCAGACTGGATGATCAGGAGTGTGTATACACAACCTTCGAAGGTTTCATGAATGCGGCTGATTCTGATAATGTGGCAGTTCACTGCGTATTTGATAATGAAGAGGTTGGAAGTGGTACCAAGCAGGGCGCGGCTTCTACATTCCTCAAGGATACACTTACAAGAATTAATGAGTGTCTTGGCAGAACTAATGAGCAGTACTACACAGCTGTTGCTCAGAGTTTTATGATCTCTGCTGATAATGCTCATGCTATTCACCCTAATAATCTGGACAAGGCTGATCCAGTCAACAGACCAGTTATGAATAAGGGTATTGTAATTAAGTATAATGCTAACCAGAGATATACTACTGATGCGGTTTCTGCAGCTACCTTTAAGCTTATGTGCGAGAAGGCTGGTGTTCCTTACCAGAGCTTTACTAACCGCTCAGATATGCCAGGCGGATCAACACTTGGTAATATATCCACAGCTCAGGTTGCTGTTAATACTGTAGATATTGGTCTTGCACAGCTTGCTATGCATTCACCATACGAAACAGCTGGAAGTAAGGATCCAGAGTATCTGGCGGCTGTATCTCAGGTCTTTTACGAGAGCTGATTTCGGATATATAGATTTTTTTAGGAGGATTTTATGGGTATTTTTGATTTGTTCGGGGGTAAGAAAGCCGCTGAGAAGGCGCAGGCTGAGGAGCAGCTGAGCGTCGCAGCACAGAAGGAAAAAGAGATGCAGGCTGCTATGGATGCTCATGCAGACATGGAGTGGCCAGGATTTCCTAAGCTTAATCCTGTCAACACACCTGAGCTTGAGGCAGCTCAGATGCCAGAGACAGTTTCGGAAGAGAGAAAAAATGAGATTGGTGAGATGATCTATGATGCAGATATGTCACCAGACTCACTTAGATTTTTATCTAACCAGGAGCTTCTTTTTCTTTTAACTGCTCTTGAAGTGTTCAATAAGAAGGCACCACTTCCAGGCTTTGAGAAGAATCACAGAAAGGTATACAACGAGCTTCTTGGCAGAGTGAGAGACGCAGATATTCTCTACGTTCTGTACGATGCTACAACAGGTTATCCTTTCATTGATCACGGTTTTGGTAATGTGTATTTTGAAAAAGAGCTTGCTGAAAAGGCAGCAGAGATTTTTGCTAAGCAGTTCAGAAGACTTATGGTCAAAGAGATCAAGGTAGAGAATCCTGATGATACTTCTGCTGTTAAGAGAGGTTTCTTTGATTATCTGTACTATATTGGAATCGAGAATGTTCTTGTAGATAACGGAGCTTACAGAGCCAGATTTAAGAGAAATGAGATCGTAGCTGCTCCTGGTGAGTGGAATAACGAGGACCTTGGCAAGAACCCTATCAATCCAGCACTTAACTTTGCGATGCTTGATTTTATGGAAGAGCTCAGATGGCCTGTTCAGTACGAGAAGAGAGATGATGTTGTTAAGGCCAAGGAAATGAGAATGCTGGCCCTTATCAGATCCAGTAACTTTATCGTTCCGATGCAGCACGAGGGACCAGTTGAGGTTCTTGACGATGGCAGAATGCAGTTCAATAAGGATACCAAGTTCAAATTCCTGGTACTCAACACCAAGGATGACAAACATTTCCTTCCTGTTTTCACAGATGCTATAGAGTTTGGCAAGAGGCTCAGAGGTTCTGAGTGGAACGCAGCCGTATTCAAATATCAGGATATTCTCAAGTTCATGGGTGATAAAGATGGAATTACCATCAATCCAGAGGGACAGAGCGTTGTTCTTCCTAAGGATAGAATGATGATGCTTGAGGTTGCTGGTCAGCAGGCTGACAAGATGAAAGCCAAGGCTGGAGCAGCTAAGCCTACAGGAGGTGCTGCATCTGATTCACAGGAAGTTGCTGTGCAGAAAGCGCTTAACCAGGCTATGGCAAGGATGAATGATAATAAAGATAACTAAATAGGCGTTAACTATAATTGGCTTGTTTATAAACGGATATTAGTCTAAAATATATAATGTAGACTAGTATCCGTTTTTTCATCTCACTGAGGTAGAATATGCTGGATAGATTGCTTGGCAATTACATGCTAGAGAAAGGTCTTTTAACCAAACAGCAATTGCTGCAGGTATATAAGGCACAGGAAAATAACAGAGCAAAGCTTGGTGTTATAGCTGTTTCTGAAAAGCTTATGACGATAGCTCAGGCTGAGCAGGTTAATGGCTTGCAGGCTTCAATGAATATGAAGTTTGGTGATATTGCGATAGACAAAGGATATCTGTCTCAGGCTCAGCTTGGTAGATTATTAGAGCTTCAGGGCAATGATTATCTTGCGTTTTTGCAGGCTATTGTTGACGAGAACATTATGCCCATGGAGCAGATACATGATGCAGAAGTGGAATACCAGCGGGAATTTGGATATACAGAGACTGATCTGGTGGAGCTTAAGTCGAACAACATTGACAGAATAGTTCCTATTTTCGTGCGCGAAGAATTTGCAGCCCACAAAGAACTAATCACCATTGCGGTTAAGACTATGTACAGACTTATAGATAATCATGTATCTATAGGCAACGCCTATAAGATAGAATCCCTCAGAAGCGAAGTAATAGGCTATCAGAAATTCCATGGCGATGAAAAGGCTACATTAGCCATCTGTGGTAAATATCAGGATGTGGAGAAGCTGGCTGTTTCATACACCAAGGAGGAGTTCATCGAGACCGAAGAAGATGCTCTTGATGCAACCTGCGAATTTATCAACTGTATTAACGGACTATATGCCACAGAAAAGAGCAGGACTGGATCCAAGGTGGAACTTGAACCGCCGGAGTTTTCAGTAACGTACACAGAGACAAGAGGAAGCTCTATCGTAGCTTTACCTGTTTACATAAGCGGTGGAGAGATTATTTTGCTCAGTGCTATAGGTGACGACGTTAACATGGGTTGATAAAACTATTTATGTATAATTGAACGGGCCGGAGGTAAGTCATGAAGAGAGTACTGATTGTAGATGATTCCAGAACATCTCGAAGAGTATTAAAAGACATTTTGGATAGAGCTGGCTATGAGGTAATAGGAGAGGCTGTAAATGGTCAGGAAGGATATGATCTGTATGTTAAGATGCAGCCTGATATCGTGACTATGGATATTACAATGCCTGTCATTGATGGCTTAGAGTCACTTAAGCTTATCAGAAAGTTTGATCCAAATGCCAAGGTTATAATGATAACTGCAGCTGGACAGAAGGAGAAGATGGTTGAGGCCGTTAAGTTCGGTGCCACCGAGTTTATTGCCAAGCCATTTTTGGAAGAAAGCGTATTAAAGGCACTTGAGCATTGCTAATAAGCGTAATATTTGCGACAATAGTAACCGAGGAGTTTTTTGCTCCTCGGTTTTGTTATAAATGTGCCTGGCGGCATATTTTTATCGAGAGGTTTTTATGAAAAGAAAGGTTTTGATAACTGGTGCATCAAGAGGTATAGGAAGAGGTATAGCACAGGCTTTTGCAGAGTCTGGGGATGACCTTATTATGTTGTGTCAGAATAATATAGATGCGCTGGAAGCTTTTTGCCGGGAGATATCTGATAAGAACGGGATAACAGCCAGAGCATTTAAATGTGATGTAGGGAATTTTCAGGCTGTAAAAGAAGTATTTGAGCAGATAGATGATATAGATATTGTAGTAAATAATGCCGGAGTAGCGTGGATGGGGCTTCTCACAGATATGGAAGTAGCTGATTGGGACAGGCTTATGTCTACTAACCTGGACTCTCTTTTCTATATCAGTAAGCTCGCTGTTCCTATGATGGTCAAAAAACACAGAGGAAGAATAATCAATATTTCTTCGGTCTGGGGAAATGTTGGAGCATCCTGTGAAGTTGCGTATTCAGCTTCTAAGGGCGGCGTTAATTCTTTTACCAAGGCACTTGCAAAAGAACTGGCACCAAGCGGAATAAGTGTCAATGCAGTAGCCTGCGGAGTGATAGACACAGATATGAACAGGCAGCACCTGAGTGATGAGGATATGGAGGAGCTTAGGGGAGAGATTCCAATGGACAGGCTGGGAACCACTGATGATGTGGCACAACTGGTACTCAGGGTTGCAGAAGCGCCTTCATATATGACTGGACAGGTAATAACCATCGATGGTGGATGGATATAGAATAAGTTAATTATCTTTTTAGAATTAATGTATTTACAAAATTTCAAAATGTGTTACCATAAAATTAAATTGTACACAATCAATATAAAAGTTGCATATACAAAAAGGTTTTTTTGAAGGAGGTTATTATGTACGATCTTGTAATTATAGGTTCTGGCCCTGCAGGCCTTTCAGCTGCTGTCTATGCTAAAAGAGCTGGACTTAATATGATAATTATTGAAAAAAACCCAGTTAGTGGTGGCCAGATTATTGATACTTACGAGGTAGACAATTATCTTGGAATTCCAGGAGTGAATGGATTTGACCTTGGTATGAAGTTCAGGGAGCATGCTGATAAGCTTGGAGCAGAATTCGTAGATGCGACTGTAACAGGTGTTGAGTGCGTAGATAAGGGTTCTGATACAAAGGCTCCAGTATATAAGGTAGTTACAGATAATGGTGAGTTTGAGACACATACAGTTATTCTTGCTACAGGAGCACACCATTCCAAGTTACAGATTCCTGGAGAAGATGAATACATTGGTAAGGGAGTTTCATATTGCGCTACCTGTGATGGCGCATTCTATAGAGGAAAGGTAACAGCTGTAAATGGTGGCGGAGATGTTGCTGTTGAGGATGCGATCTTCCTTTCAAGATTCTGCAGCAAGGTATATCTTATCCACAGAAGAGATGAGCTTAGAGCAACCAAGATATTACAGGAAGAGCTCTTTGGTCTTGATAATGTAGAAGTTATCTGGGATAGCGTTGTTAAGGAAATCAAGGGCGAGGATAAGGTTACTCACCTCGTTGTGGAAAACGTTAAGAACAAAGAAACAAATGACGTGAACGTCGATGGTATTTTTGTAGCGATTGGTATTGTTCCATCAACAGATTTATTCGAAAATCTGATAGAGTGTGACGAAAAAGGTTACGTAATTGCGAATGAAGACGGAGCAACTTCTGCACCAGGAATTTTTGTTGCTGGTGATTCCAGGAAAAAGAGACTTCGTCAGATCGTAACAGCTGTTGCAGATGGCGCTAATGCTGTAACATCTGTTCAGGACTTCCTTGTTGGAAAAGAAAAATAACACCTTAATATAGAAGAAAAAGAAACGCAATAAAACGTTTAAGAAGGCTAAGAAGTGGCGAAAATAACGGTTTTTCGTCACTTCTTAAATTATTTTAGGGTTGACAAAAATTTAGAATTAGTTTATATTCTAAAAAGATGTAACAAATTTCGTAACAATTTGGAGGTCAGTTTTGAGAAAAGCGAAAATGCAGCTTGTCGCATTATCAGTTACAGCTGCTCTTACTTTTTTTGGTTCAGATATAGACGCTTTTGCTGCATCAAATAACAAGGTGTCAGATGTAATGCCACAGGCTGGTATTACTTTCGCACTTGGCAATAACCAGGTGTCATTGTCATCTTTGCAGCAGTCAGTTGAAGCCGAAAAGACTCAATCAGAAACTTCATCTACCAGCAGCACTTCAAGTGACAAGGTAGATTTATCAGATGCAGTAACAGATGTAACACCACTTGCTTCTACAGTAACAGACAGCGTTCTTGCAGATATTCAGAATGCAACAGGTGCTGTTATTAAGAACACTCAGGAGTTAGCTACAGAGGCTACAGCTGAGAGTTCAGAGGAATCAGAAGAGGAACTCTTCAAGTCTCTTGTTATCGCTAAGGTTACTAATTACGTTAATGTAAGAGATATTCCTAGTGAAGAAGGCGAGATCGTTGGTAAGCTCTATGATAAGTCAGTTGGTACTTATATAGAGGAACAGGATGGCTGGTACAAGATCCAGTCAGGATCTGTTGAAGGCTTTGTCAAGGCAGAGTTCTGCGTCACAGGTGAAGATGCAGTAGAACTTGCCAAGGAAGTTGGTACAAGAATTGCTACTGTAACAACAACGACCTTAAAGGTTAGAGCAGATGCAAGTACAGATGCAGAAGTACTTGGTCTTGTTCCAATCGAAGATGAACTTATCGTAGTTGAAGAACTTGACGGATGGGTCAAGGTAAGTATCGAGGAAGGTGAAGGATACGTATCAACTGATTACGTAATGCTTTCAACAGAATTCGTTACTGCTGAGTCTAAAGAGGAAGAGGAAGCAAGACTTGCTCAGGAAGCAGCTGAAAAAGCAGCAGCTTATGAATCTCTTAATTCTAAGCAGAGTTCTTCATCAGAGAGCAGCGACAGCAGCTATACATCAGCTGTTGAATATACAACAGAGACAAGCTCAATTGGCGCAGCTGTAGCAGCATTTGCTCAGCAGTTTGTTGGTAACCCATATGTATATGGTGGAACATCACTTACAAACGGTGCTGACTGCTCAGGATTTGTAATGAGTGTATACGCTAACTTTGGTGTAAGCCTTCCACATAGCTCTGGTGCAGACAGAACTGTTGGATCAGCTGTTGATGGTCTTGAGAATGCTCAGCCAGGTGATATCATCTGCTACTCTGGTCACGTTGCTATCTACATTGGTAATGGACAGATCGTACATGCATCAACTGCTAAGACAGGTATTAAGATTTCAAATGCTGATTACAGAACAATCCTTGCAATCAGAAGAATATTCTAATAATAGTAAGATCAACTCCTATGGTGTAAAAGCCATAGGAGTTTTTCTATAAAATAAAAAAGAGACTCTATATTGAAAAGTTATCCACTTTAGATTGTGAAATTCGAACTTGTCAACTGCCAATAAGGGTTCCAAAGGGTTTGAAATTTTTAAAATTCTGTGCATTTCCACAAAAATTTATAAAGTCAACATGATTTCATAATATTTTCTTTAGAATTTCTTTAGAAATTATCCACAAACGTTAAAACATAAATGCCCAAATTAATAGTTATGCACGAAGTTATCCACATTATCCACGAACGACATTCAAAATAATAACTTTTACACAATTTAAAAACCACACGCTTGTTTTGTGCAATCCTCACAAAAATAATAAATTTTTAGAGGCTGTTAGTCTGGTGACATACACTTGACAATTTACTAATTTAGTTACAGAAAGTACCGTGTTCACTGAATTTTCTAACTTGTTAAAGATTTGTAAACAATTGTGTGAAAATAGGACAAATCATTCTAAAGATGTTATACTATTAACATCAATAAACCGAAAAGGGGATGATAGCTATGAAATTTACAATTGTAGGAAAAAACATCGATGTTACACCAGGTTTGAAGGAAGCTGTAGAGGAGAAAATCGGTAAGCTTGAAAAGTACTTCACCCCAGACACAAATGTAAACGTAACACTTAGTGTTGATAAGGAGCAGCACAAGATAGAGGTTACAATCCCTGTAAAAGGAAAGATCATTCGTTCTGAACAGGCTAGTAGTGACATGTACGTTTCTATTGACTTGGTAGAGGAGGTTATTGAGAGACAGTTAAAGAAATATAAGAACAAGCTTGTGGATAAGAAACAGGCTGAGACATCAAATTTCAAAAAAGAATATATCGAGACTACTGATGTAGACGATGATGAGATTAAAATTGAAAGAGTTAAGAACTTTGATCTTAAGCCAATGTACATCGAGGACGCAGCAGTCCAGATGGAACTTCTTGGACACGAATTCTTTGTATTTGTTAATGCAGAGACAGATCAGGTTAACGTAGTATATAAGAGAAAAGGCAATACTT
>JAEEGK010028643.1_pt1 | contig 11165 bp, 1 predicted proteins | sample 8958771 | NCBI WGS metagenome assembly JAEEGK01 (sample SAMN16246547, study PRJNA631951) | gut metagenome | biome: gut microbiome; feature: rumen; material: SC-attached | host: Bos | place: Iran: Karaj | collected 2018-10 | reverse complement strand
ATTAGATATATATAACTTTATAATAGCTTTAATGAATGATCAAAAAATTACAAATGATTTGGAATTAATTGATATCTTTAAAAAATCTTTTAATAAAGAAAAAAATATCATGATTAAAATGAAAGAATATTTAAAATGTTATGGAGAAATAATTCAATTATATAAATTATATAATGAAAATCCAGAGGTTACTGTTCAAAAAATAAATAAAATATTAAAGGATTCATTTGTAGATTTTTATAAAGATGAAAAAACTAATTTATTTACTTTTAAAATAAGATATTTAAATCAAAATAATATAAGTAAAGATGTTGACATCAATGAATTAATTGAACTAAGATATAAAATATATATGTCTAGTACAGGTACTAACATACCAACAGAAGGAAATAAAGGTAGTAAAGAAGTTCTTACAAATAAATTTGTATCATTAATAGATAATATGAGTCAATTAAATAAAACATTAAATAGCTTAATTAAATCTGGGTATCCTTATATTTCTAAATTTTCTTTAAAAATTGTAAATGGAGAAGCTTTTTCAGAAAAAGAAGAAAATAAAAATTTAGAAAAAATAATCGAAGAATATAGAGCTGAAGAAAAGAAATTTAAAAAAATAATAAAAAGAGGATATGAAACAAAACCTCTTTTAAGATTATTCTTCGCCTATCAGTTTATTCAATTACATGAACAAATAATAAAAAGTCAAAATAAAGATAATGAAGAAAATATTAAGCCGAGTAAAAATTTTATGTCATTAATTAATTATATGACATTAAATCAAATATCAGATTTTGATATAGATTTTAAAATAAATAAAAATTTAGATTGTATTGCAAATATAAATAATTATTTAGAGCAATTATTAAAAGCAAATAGTGTCAATATAGAGCAAATATATAACACAAATAAAATTCTAAATGATATAGGATTATCCCCAGGCTTATTTAGAAAAATAAAAGATACAAATACTGATTTAAATGTAGATATAATTAATTTATATACAAATTTAACAGGAAATTTACCTATTGTTAATACTTATCTCTTATGTAATGAAGAAACAACTATAGAAGAAATAAAAGCATTTTTATATAGAGCTATATATAATGATAAACCTATATTGTTTGTAATTTCTAATTTGGAATATTTAAATTTATCTATAACTCAAAATGTTATAAGAACATTAAGAAAATTATATAAAGCAAAGAATAGAAATATTAAATCTTATTTAGTTTTTATTTATGAAAAAACAGATTCAGGTTTATCTAGGGATTTAGAGAAGTTAATTCCTGACAAAAATATTTTAAGTAAAAATTATATGAATGAATCAAATAAAAGAAATAAAAAATTGGATGAAATTGTTGTTTATTCTTCATTATATTCTGGATATGGAAAAACAACTGAAATTATATATAAAGTCAAAGATAAAAGTGGAGATTATGCATATTTACCTATAGGAGGGACTTTTACTAGGGATTATGTTATAAAAAATTTAAAAAATTTAAATTTAGAAACACAAGATTGTAAATATATTTATTTACATTTAGATTTATCAGATACTGAACAAGATGAATTAATGAATGAAATACTATTTAAATTAATAATATTAAGATATTTAGATTCAAATGAAGAAATTTTTTATTTGGGATATGATATTAATATTATTATAGAAATACCACAAGGATTCATAGATTTCGAAAAAAAATTCAGAATGTTGACTTTATTTAAAAAAGAATTTATAGATTCATTAAGACCATTAAGAATTGAGCCAAATGCTTCTTTAATAGGCCATTCTCCAATTGCAACTGTAGCAGAAGTTTTAATATTATATGAGGAAGATAAAATAGGCAAAAAAAATGTTGATTTAGAAATGCCTATTGACCGTGATGATGCGGAAAAATATGAACAAATAATTAATAAATATTTTAATGTAGAAAACCAAAATTATTACCAAAAAATGAATTTTATAAAAATTTTATCTTTACAATTTAAGAAATTTACTGAAAATATATATTTCAATTATGATTTTGCATTTATGAATGGAATACATGAAATGATTAAAAATGCTAGAAAAGCAGTTATTAAAAATTTCATAGCCTTAACAAAAGTTTTTACTCGTTCACCATATGATCAATTATTAATAAAAAAGCAAACTGAATCAGTTAACATATATAATAAATATGATCAAAGTGCAGCCATAGAGAAGGCTATTACAGCATTAGAAAATCAAAAACAAGAAATATTTAGTTTTGACCATATTAAACCAAGCTTAGTGTTTTTTAATAGGGATGGTATGTCTTTTAGTATCATTTCAAATGCAGATAAAAATGATGAGGAATATAAAGATTTACAAACTTTATGGAATTCAAATAATCCAAATCAAAGAAATCTTAATCCCTTAACAGATTACAAAAAAATGTCACACGAGCAATTTTTAGATGAAATTAAAACATTATTTTCTTTAGATGCTCTTAGTAAAGATAAATTAAAAGAAATTTGTGTTAAAGCTGGTAACTATATTTTCGTATGTGATAATTTCATAAAAATTGTAAGAATTTTATTAAACATTGAAGCTAAAATTCCTGTAATTTTAATGGGGGAAACAGGTGTAGGAAAAACAAAAATTTTAGAAATGCTAGCAACTTTGTATGGAAAAGGTAGATTAAATTGGAAAAAAAAAGAGATTCATGCTGGTACAACAGATGAAGAAATCGTATCTTTTATAGAAAAAACAATTGAAGAAGATAACAATACAAACCCTGATAAAGATTTGGTATGGGTATTTTTCGATGAATTAAATACATGTAATTCTCTAGGATTAATATGTGAAATTATGTGCAAACATACCTATTTAGGAAAAAAAATAAACGATAATTTTGTCTTTTTAGGTGCATGTAATCCTTATCGAGTACTAAATAAAAGAATGAGAGAAAGCGGATTAGTATATTATAATACCAAAGACAAAAATAAATTAAATAATTTAGTATATTCTGTAAATCCTTTGCCACATTCATTACTTAATTTTGTATTCGATTTTGGCTCTTTAAGACCCGAAGATGAAAGAAAATATATTCATAATACTATTGTTTCAATTATTGATAGTATTATAGAAAATAAAATAATTAAAAATATAGACAAAAAAGAATTAGAAGATTTAATAGAAAATATAATTGATAGTATTGTTATATGCCATAAATTCATAAGAGCTAAATATGATAAGTCATCAGTAAGTATGCGTGAAATTAGGAGATTTGGAATATTTTTTGAATATTTTATAAAATATTTTTCAAATATGAATTATTCAGATATTAAAAAAATGTTTTTAAGCTTAAATATGACTTTATATTTATGTTATTATTTGAGATTAAATGATAAATCATATAGAAAAGAATTAGCAGAAGAATTAAATTATTTATATCCAAAAAGTAGTTTCTTATCCGTGCCTGAATATGAAATAAAAAGAATAACCAAAGAAATGACTATAGAAAAAGGAAAAGGAATTGCATTAAATAGAGCTTTAAGAGAAAATCTTTTTACTTGTTTCACTTGCATTATAAATAATGTTCCATTAATTATAGTAGGTAAACCTGGTACAGGGAAATCATTAAGTTTCCAAATATTATACAATACAATGAAGGGGGAATATTCTGAAAGTAAATTATTTAAAGATAAAGGAAAATTATATAGATATTATTACCAAGGTTCAGAGACTAGTACAGCAGAAGGTATCATACAAGTTTTCCAAAAAGCAATATCATCTAAAGAATCACAATCAAATAATAAAGAAAATCAAATTATTCCTCTAGTATTTTTCGATGAAATGGGATTAGCCGAAAGATCAAGTAATAATCCACTAAAAGTAATACATTTTCTTTTAGAAAGAGATACAAAGGATTCAGTACCATTCTTAGGTATATCAAATTGGAAATTAGATGCTGCTAAAATAAACAGAGCTTTAGGATTAACTATTACTGATTATGATATCCAAGATTTGGAAGAAACTGCAATATCAATAGCTGAAGCTATGGATGAAGTTTTAACTCATAAATATAACGACTTTTTTAAGATTTTGGCAAGAACTTATAATGATTATATATTATATAATCAGGAAAAAATGAAAGAAAATAAAGATTTCCATGGAAATAGAGATTTTTATAATTTGATAAAAAATGCCATGAAAGAATTAATAATAAAAAGAAATGAAGTTAATCAAAATGAAAAAAATGTTTTAACTGAGGTTGGTATATATAGTCTAGAAAGAAACTTTGGTGGTCTTGAGGAAAGTACGAGAAAAGTAAAAGAAATATTTAAAACTGAATTTAAACATAAATTTGATGAAAATGTGAAAATTGATAGAAAAATTGATGTTTTGGATATGATTGAAAAAAATATTAGTGACCCAAATAGTAGATATTTAATGTTAATATCTGATGGAAATGATTCAAGTCAAATTTTGAAATATTTATTAAAAATGAAAAATAGAAAATATACCGAATTAGTAGGTAGTAAATATAAATCAGATATAAAATCAGGAAGGTACAGTGAAGAAGTTTTAAATAAAATTAAATATATAATGGAAACTGATGATATATTAATATTAAGAGATTTAGATATGATATATCCCTCATTATATGATTTATTTAATCAAAACTTCACAATTATGGGTAATAAACAATTTGCAAGAATTGCTTTTGAATACGCAAAAATCTCTTCTGAAGTTAATCGAAATTTCCACGCTGTTGTTTTAGTCAATAATATCCAAATACAAACTTTAAAATTAGATCCACCATTTTTAAATAGATTTGAAAAACATATAGTTAGTTTTAGAATGTTATTGGATGAAGAAGATATAAAGATAGCAGGAAAAATAACTGAATATATTAATTTAATTTCTAGTTTTAATAATAATAAAAAATTGAAATTAGATTTAGAAAAATTATTTATTAATTGCAAACAACATGATATTGAAGGAATTATATTTAAAATTAAAAATGATAATCCTAATATATTAACAGAAAAAGGTACTAATGAATATGAAACTTTCATAACTATAGAAATATTTAAAAAAATTGTGCCTATATTTTGCCAAGATATTATAGTAGCAATAAAATCAGCTAATTTAAATAAAAAATATAATCAATATAATGAAATTATCTTTGATACTTATAAAAAATGTTCATTCAATAATTTTTCAAAGTTTTTCCAACAAATCACATTACCAAAGAATATTATTTATACATTTAGTAAAATGAACGAAAATATATTTGAAGAAAATAAAAAAATAGAAAATAAATTTGGTTCATTCAGCAAACAAACCTCTGTTATTGAAAATATAGATTCAATAAAATCAGAAAATGAATTATTATATATTTTTAAACAAATATCATATAACCAAAATAAAAATTTATTAATATTAAAATTCGGTGAAAACGATGTAAACAAAATAAATTCAGTTAATTATTTGATAAATAATTATATAAAAGAAAATAAAAAATTAGAAAATAAATTAATATTATTTATAATACATCAAAAACGTCATACAACAAAAGAAAAAACTAAAAATAAAAATAAAAAAATAATAATCCCAGATTTAATCCCATTAATTAATGACGAATTTTATCAAATATTCATAGATAATTTACAAGGAAAAGAAAACATGGATTTATTCAAAGTTATATCACAACAAACAGAACAATTAACAAATGAATTTTTAAGAGAATCAAATTTTATAGAAAATAAAATTTATGCAATATTAAATTATATAAAATATAATATATTATTTGAAACAAAAGAAAGAAATAATCAAAATTATATAGATGTAATTGCAAAAAAAATTATTGGAAATAATAAAATAAAAGAATTAATCAAAAAAAATATTGAAAAACAAAGTAAAAATATATCTGTTTTAATAAATGAAGTATATATTTCAGATAATTTAGAAGTTAATGATATTGACTTTTTCGAAGTACTTCATAGTAAATTAAGTAATTATTTATCTGTATGTTTATTGAAAGTTATTTTCGGAGGACTCAAAGAAAATATTTTGAATCAAATTTTAATTAATGATAATTTGGATTTATTTATACAAAATAATTATTTCAATAATATAATTATTTCTTTCTTTGATAATATTGAATTTAATTTTATGGTAAAAGTAGGAATTAATATGAATAAAGTTATTATTTATAATGGATTACAAATACCCAAAAGTAAAATATATTTAGATAAAGTTGTAAAATATGTATCTGATGAATTAACACAAAGATTTATTGATAATGAAAATTCATTAAGAGTAAATTATGAAAATAGAGAAAAAATTAATGAAATAGAAACAAATTATAATGAACAAAATAAAAAGTTTATTAATAATATAGTTATTGAATTGAATATTTATGAATTTTTCAAAGAAATTTTCTGCCAAAAATATGAAGAAATAAAACAATTAATGAGAAATGATTATTTAAAATATTATGCAATAAAAATAATAGAAAAAAAGGAAATAAATAATTATAAAATAAATGAAAATATTTTAGATATAATATTATTAATAGTTAAAATAAAATTGGCTGAAGAAAATTCGATAAAAAATTTACAATTCTGGAATGATATTAATGAATTGGCAAAAATAATATTATTTACCCAAGGTTATAAAGATGATATAAACAACTTAATTGACATTATTTTAGATATTCAAGTTTATTGCAATATAGAAAAGTATATTATAGATATACTATCACAAAATATCATTAAATTTGAAATTTCAAATAGAAATAAAAGATACACAAAAAAAGTGAATCTATGCTTCTACTATATTATAGAATCATTAATAAGAGGTGTTTTAATATATAGTGTTGAACTTTTAAAAAAAGACAACTTTAAATTTTATGAATTTTTCTATACATTTACTTCAATAGAAGCAAATTTACAAAAAATTAACATAAAATATAATTTATATAGCAAAGAAATATATAATTTGAAATCAATAATAAAAATATATGAATGTTATAAATTGAATCAAGAACAATTTGAAAAAAATTATGAATTAATCATAAATAATTTATTAAAACAATCAAGATTATTATATGAAGATAACTATGAAAATTTATACAAAGAAATTATAATGATACATTCTTAGAAAAAAATAATGATTACGAAAATTTGGTATTTTTCATCTTTAGACAACAATATCAAATTATTAATAATAAAGGTATACAAATTAAATTAATACAAAATATTTTTGACAATAATTTATTGATTAAAAAAAGTTATATGTTCCTTGTTGATACAATGAAAGATCTAAAGCCTGAAATATATGATAAAAATGACAAAGAAAGAAATAATGAAGATATGCTTGTAAAAAATTTCTTAAATATTAAAGATAATGCAAAATTGAGAAATTATAAAGATTTATATAACTTTTTCAATACATTGAAATCAATTGAATTTAATGAATTATTATTATACTTTTTAGAAAATCAATGCCAATCATATTTTAAGGGTATATTATATAAGTTCGGTAATAAATATACTGAAGAATGTTGTGAAAGGCTTTTATTAAATACTTCTTTACAATATTTAAAAAAATGCTTCCAATACATATTTGAACATAAAGATAATTATGATAATAATATTTTAAAAATATATGCTATTGCCTATATCAAAATATATTTCTATTATTATGTAGAAATTAATTTCCATCACTTTGACAAATGCAATTTTAATAAAATAAATCCTTTATTAATGGATAAAAATGAAAATAACCAATATTTAGTCAATATGAGAAATATTTATATATTTAGATTATATTTCAAAAAATTTGATAATTTTGAACAATTTAAAGATTTTAAATTTGATTTAAAAAATATTCCAATATATAAAGATATATCTGATATATTAAAAAAAGAAGAAAAAGAAGGAGATAACTATATATTTAAAGAAAGCTTTATAAATATGAAAGATTTCGATCAATACAAAGACTTTGTTCAAATAATAAATCTATTTATTTTAGATAATAGTAAAAATGTTAACTTTAATTTCGATGAAGTAAATAATTATTTTGATATATTTTATTGTTGTTTAGTAAATAAAATGATATCATATTTATATGGTAACAATAAAGATCTAATAAAAGAAAAAATGGGATATTTATGCGATTCTACAATAGACAAAATAAATATGAGTGAAGAAGGAAAAACACTATATAAATATTTATTCAATTATAATTCATTACAAAATAATATTTTCAAAAAAATATCAGATGAACCAATAAATCAAGAAGATTTTGAAATCTTATTATATATATTGAGAATAATATTTAATTCACAAATAAAAGGAACAAAAAGTTTTTATAATGATATTTTGAAAAAAAATACAAGTAAATTTATTTCTGAAAATTATATACCTGGTTCTTTTCCATTTATGAACGAATTTATAAAATCATATAATTATTTATCTTCTAAATTCCCTGCCAAAGAATTAATGGGATATTATATCTGTAAAGATTGCGGATATGTATATGAAATAAGGCCATGCACCTTCCCAGTACATGAATATCACTGTCCTTATGGACATGTTATAGGTGGAAAGAATCATATTTTATCTAAAAAAGATTTAAGAATATTTAATGACCAACAACATATAAGAGATTTTTGTAATGGAAGAAGTCAAGATTATATAAATAGTTTTAATGCAATGTCATTAGCAGATTTTAAAAAAAATTATGTTGATCAATATTTATTACATAAAGAAAAAGGAATTTTAGAAAATTTCACTATAGAAGATTTTGATAAAAATAATCCAGTGAGAGATTTAAATAATTTAACTTATAGATTATTGAATTTAATTTTATATTCTTATTTATTCGGATCATTTTTATTAAATCATTTAACTGTGGATGAAATGAGAAAATATTTAGTAGATAATTTATTCCCTCATTCATTGTTTGGAATAGTTAAAAAAAATTGGACAATATTAGATAATGCATTAAAGCAAATTGGATTTGAAAATATAAATATATTTTTAAATATGAAATTTAATGAAATAATGAATTTCATAAATAATCTAAAAACAGTTGATACCCCAGAAAAGTTGGATGAATTTGAAAAATCCGTGGATAAATTTATGAATGAGATTTTAAATGAAAAAAATATAGGAGAAAAATTAAATCAAGAATATAAAAATATAAATAATAAATTGCTTAATTTTAATCCTCAAAGTATTAAAGAAATAATTCAATCAAATTATCCCCCATCTATATATTCACAAGTAACCTACCCTGATATACAATATTATACAGTATCTAAAATATCAAATATCGATACATTTATAAATAAATTTAATTCTTCTGAAGAAAATAAAAAGAAATATGCTTTAATTAGTAGTTTAATAAATAAAGATTCTGATTTAACCAAAAATGCAATGAATATGAAAAATTTAATACCTATAAATAAATTGGTAAATTTATTATTAAGTATTTATTCATATAAAATAAGTAGAAAAGAAGGAAAAGAAAAAAAATTAAAAGATGAAATACCAGATATAATTAACACATATAATGAAATAAACAGAGTAAAAATAAATAGTAATGATAAATTCATAGAAGAATACATTGAACCATTTATCAAAAGTTGGAATGAAATCAAAAAAAATTCAGTACAATATAAATGTAGAGTTTTAAGAGATCTTGAAAAAGGACAAAAACCATATGAAATGACTATAAACAATAATTTATGTGACTTTTTAGTTGATGACGGAGATAAAGAAGGTGGTATGTTTTTAGCTGCAGCATATCAATATTTAATATTATCCCAAAATACTTTTATTGATAATATTATTTCCAAAAATAATATTCAAGGTATATTAAATAGTTATGTATCACAATTAGAACAAAGTATAAATATACAAGATGCAACAAGTAATGAAATAATTGATATCAATGATGATGTATTTGACTTATTAGATGAATTAATTACAACAAACTCAATGAGAAATATTTTTATGAGTCAAAAAGATCAAATAAATTATAATAATTATAATGATATAGTATACAATTATGATAATATAGAAGAACAATTAGGAAAAAAAATATTACCTGGACTTAAAAAGTTTAATGTTGAAAAAATTAAATTTATTACCTATTTATATGAAGGATTTAGAGGTGAAAATAGTTCTATATTAGTTAGTTATACAAATAAATATAAACCAAGAGAATTAGATGAAGCAGAAAAATTGGCATTGAATGACTTACTCGAAGAGAATAATAATAGTAGATTTTATAATGATGTATTTTCTTCTTTACAAATATTAATGAATGAAATAATAAAAGAAAATTATAAACAAACTCATTTAATATATAAAATAATAGAATCAAAACCTAATTATATCATGTTAAATGCAAAATTAGTAGATTTTTTCAGAAAGCAATTTGAATATTATAGCGATACCCAATTTAATTTCTTTTCGGTTAATTCTTTATTAGAAATATTTAATTATTTTGAAGCTTTATGCTGGAAAGAAATGGAAAAAAATATTCCTATTGATTATATGCAAGAGTTGCCTGAAAAAATGCAAAAAGAAATAACTACATATTTCGAAAAAAATATAAATGAAAAAAAAATAATTAATAAAGAAAATTTCACTTCAGCTTTAAGAAAATTGATATCTAGATCTATATCTGGTACAAGACAAGAAATGGAAATAAAAAATGATGCTGAATTAAAATACTATATGACTAGAGAAGATTTATGGAGTAAAAGTGTTTTGGATGTAGATGGATTTGAAAATGAAATTGATGAAATATTCCAAAGTAAAATATTGGTTGGGCAAACTATAGAATTATATAAATTATTAGATGGAAATGCTATATTATATGATAAATTATATAAAAATAAAGCTAAAGAAAAACCTCAAGAAATTATTTATGAAAAAAATGAAGATATTGAATTAGCAAAAGATTTAAATAAAATGATAGATGAAAAGAAAATTAATGATATACAAGATAAAAGTACTGGTCTTAGGGATACTAATAATGATAATAATTCTTCTGATGAAGAAAATGAAGAAGAATCAGAGGAAGATTCAAGAGACAATGAATTATAAAATTTTTAAATATAATATTAGATTAAATTATAAATTAATAAAATAATTAATTAAATAATTTAAATTAAATA
>JAEEGK010028642.1_pt1 | contig 11165 bp, 8 predicted proteins | sample 8958771 | NCBI WGS metagenome assembly JAEEGK01 (sample SAMN16246547, study PRJNA631951) | gut metagenome | biome: gut microbiome; feature: rumen; material: SC-attached | host: Bos | place: Iran: Karaj | collected 2018-10 | reverse complement strand
GATAAAAATTTATCAAGACATCCTTTATATGTTTATTTACATTTCTTTATATTTAATATTGCAATGGAATTAATAGATATAATAAAAAGTAGAATATCACTTTTTAATAATCTTGAAAAAGAATTAAATCAATTTAGAGTTTTAGTATATTTATATGGATTAAGATATTTTCAATTTGAAAAAATGAGAAGAATGATTGATAATAAATTACATTTAAAAGAAATATTAGAAACACTAACAAATTGTATAGAAAATTTACAAAATGATGCAAAGACAAAAGAATTGCTTCAAATTGAGACAGAAAAAAAAAATCAAAGTATAAAAAAATCAAAATTTGCAAAAGTATATATTTTAGTTAATAAAATAAGAAAATCAGAAAAAAAAGACAATTTAGGAATATATGATAATTTCAAAGAATTATTAATATATTTAATAGATAATGAAAAAGACAGATTAAGATTTTGGAATAATCCATCATCAAGTCATAAATTAAATATAGATTTTAATGAAGAAAAATTAAAAAAAATATTTCATACTGCATTTACTTTTTCAAGAAAATTAGGAATAAAATTAATACAAAGATTTCCTTGGATAACAAAAAAATATCCTGAATATACACAACAATTAGGAGAAGAAATATATAAAGAAAAAAAAAGATTTTATAAACAACCATTTGCATTAAATCTTTTAATAGAATTTATAGTAAAAAATGAATATAAAGATTTATCAAAAAAAAAAATAATGAATGATTTAATTTTTTGGAAATTTCCATCATTAAATTATGCTTTAAAATTCATATCATTAAAATATACAAATATGATATTTTTACATAAATATTGTATTCATATGTTAGAACATGCATTAACAAAAGCAATTATTTTTTATTTACCACAATTAATTCAATCATTAAGAACAAATACAAATTATCAAGTTGCAAAATTTATTTTTCATAAATGTAAAGTTTCATCAATGATTGCTCATCAATTTCTTTGGGCTTTAGAAGTTGAAGAAGTAACTAGTCCAAAAATAAAAAAAAGATATTTACCTAAAGATTATTCTGAAAATTTTAATAGTGAATATATTTGTAGAATTTTACGTTTGAAAATATTAAAAGATTTAAATTATGTACAAAGAAAATTTTGGTTTGAAGAAAATGAAATTTTTTCTCAAATTAATGAAGTTTCTGGTTATTTTCTTCATCCTGAAGGTAAATATTCAAATTTGAGTTTAAAAATGACAAAAGAAGAAAAAACTGATTTTGTAAGAAAAGAATTAGAAAAATTACAAGGAAAAATTTTACCTTATATTTATTTACCAACAAATCCAACTTATAGATTATCTAATATTTTACCTAAAAGTGCAATTACTTTACAAAGTGCTAAAAAAGTTCCTTTTATTGTTAGTTTTGAAGCTGTTGAATATCCTGGTCCTGATAAAGAATTTTTTGTTAATATGAATTTTAATAATTTTATTGAATCTGAATATAAAAATTCAAATGAAAATGTTTTTTATAATTCATCTCTTAAAATAACAAAAACTGAAAATGAAAATTTATTAAATAGTAATATTACTACTGAAAATAAAAATACTGAAATTAATAATAAAGTTAATAATGATAATAATGAAATTAGTGTTTCTGATATTAGTTTTGAAGAAAAAAATAATGAAAATGAAGTTGTAGAAACAGAACAAGCAGAAGGAATTTTTATACCATCATTTGAACCAAGAGTATTAGTAAATAAGGGTTTAATTCAAAGTCAAATAATTGAAAATAATAATAAAATATCTCAAGATAATATAATAAATACAAGTCAAATAAAATCAAATCGTAGTATAAATATATTTTCAATCTTAAACACAAAAAATAATGATAATTTCCCAATAAATGAAACAGACGATATATTAGAATTAAGTAATTGTACATTAAGTGATATAGATTCAAAAGAAAATGGAAATTACTTAAATTCAAAAACAAATGAAAAAACATATATAACAAAAGAAAAAAAAGAAAAAAATGAACCAAATCAAATTTATATGCCATGTATATTTAAAGTTGGAGATGATTTAAGACAAGATGCATTGGCACTTCAAGTAATACAAATTTTCCAAGAAATTTTTAATGAAAATAATTTAAAATTATATACATATCCATATCAAACAATATCAACAATAAGTAGAACTTATAAAGATTTAGGAGGATATATTGAAGTAGTAAAAGATACTGATTCAAGAGATCAAATTGGTAAAACTTATGAAACTAATTTATATGAATATTATATTTGTTCATTTGGACAAGAAAATTCAAATAAATTTAGAAATGCTAGAAAAAATTTAATAATATCATTAGCTGCTTATGGTATAATTAGTTATATTTTACAAATAAAAGATAGACATAATGGAAATATTTTAATTGATAAAGATGGTCATTTAATTCATATTGATTTTGGTTTTATTTTTGATATTTCTCCAGGTGGAAATATGAAATTTGAGAAAGCTGCTTTTAAATTAACTAAAGAAATGATTCAAATTATGGAAGGAACTGAAAGTGAGGCTTATGCTACTTTTGTTGATTTGACTGTTAGAGCTTTTTTAGCTTGTAGAGATTATATGAATAATTTATTAGATCCTGTTTATTTAATGTTTAGTTCTGGATTGGATTGTTTTAGAGATAATTCTATTAAACATTTTATTGAAAGATTTAAGTTGGATTTAAATGAAGAAGATGCTGCTAATTATATGAGAGGATTAATTAAAACTGCTGCTGATAATTGGAGGACTAAAGGATATGATTTAATACAGAAAATACAAAATAATATTTCTTATTAAAATTTTTTACTTTAATATTTATATTTAACTTTATATTATATTCATTTTTATTGTTTTGAATTCTACAAATATATTAAAATAATTAATTTTATTGTATTTTTTGAATATTCATTTACAACTTTTTTAATCGATTATTTTTCTTTTCATTTAATTAATAAAATTATTAATTTTTAAATTTGATAAATTATTTAAGAAATTAACCTTTATGTTAAATAATTAAATAATGTGATATTATGAATTATTCCTATATTTATATATTAAATATTAACATATAATATAAAATTTAATCTATATAAATAAAAATTATTATTCTTCATATATAATATTTAAAAATGTTATCAAAATGTTTTGAAAACATTGATATTATAGGAACTAAATTTCATTTTTATATAGGAAAATCTCAAGAAAAAAAAACAAAAATAGGAGGAATATTTACAATATTTATATTTCTATTTTCAATATTTTTTATAGAAATATTTGGTCATAATTTTTTTACTCGTAAAAACCCAACTGTAACAATTTCAATATTAAATGATTTAAAATATGAATTTTTTGATATACAATCAGAAAAAATTTTTTTTGCTTTTAGAATAGAAGATTATGATGGAAATTTTATAAACGCATCAGATTTTTTATATTTTAAAATATATTATTATAAAACAGAAGAAAATGAAAAAGGAGAATATAGAAAAATAATATCAGATGAATATTTATCATATCATATATGTAATGAAACTGATTTTAAAGATATTAATTTATCAAAACAATTTGGAACTTTATTTTGTCCTGAATTAGGAGGAAAAAAATTTGGTGGTTATTGGGATAGTCCAAATTTATATTATTTTGAAATTCAAGTTTACTTTTGTAAAAATGGTGAAAAAATATCAAAAAATTCAACATGTACTTCATTAGAAAATTTACGTAATTTTTTAAATCAAGATAATCCAAAATTTTTTGCGTTTTATTATCCTTTAATAGAATTTAATCCATTATCATATCATTCACCAATTAAAAAAAGATATAAAAATTTTTATTATTGTTTAAGTCATCGTTTACAAAGAAATGATGATGTATTTCTAAAAAAAACAATAATGAGTGATGATAAAGGATGGATTTTTACTAATTATAAAAATATTTCTGATTGGGGAGTAGATTCTTTTAAAAGTACATATTCATATTATTCAGATGATGATTTAATGAATGATGGTTCTTCTTCTAAAATTTATGAAATTAATTTATATACTTCTATGGAAAAAAATTTATATACTAGATATTATTTAAAAGTACAAAATGTTATTGCAATTTGTGGAAGCTTAATTAATTTTATTTTTTTTTTCTTTGAAACTATTTCTCATATTATTGGAGAAAGCTTATTAAAATTGGAAATTATTAAAAATAATTTTCATATTGAAGATTATAATAAAAAAACTTTAACTACTTTAAAAAAAATTAATACTTATGAATTTCAATCTACTAAAATAGGAAATTTTGGTGAAAATAAATTTGAAAATACTCAAAAAAAAATTATTAAAAATAATCCTCATTCTAGTTTGTTTTCTTTAGCTATGAATGAAAATGATGAACAATTAATTGATAATAATGAAATAAAAAAAATTAAAATTAAAAAATATAATAATCATAACGATTTAATTAATCATAATACATTAGATTTAAATCTAGATTTGAAAAAAAAAATAGATTTTGAAAAAAAATTAAATTTAAATAAAAAAAAAATTCTTAAAAGACATAAATCTCAACCTTTAATTAAAAAAACTGAAAATAAAATTATGGATACATTTTATGAAAAAAGAGAAAATATAAAAATGTATTTTTTAGTTTGTTGTAATAATAAAAAATTTTATTCTAAATATTTTAATGAAAAAAATGCAAGTATTCTTCATTGGTATTATATTTATTTAATGCAATTTAATCGATATTTAGAATTAATGAAACAATTTGAAATTATTAAAAAATTACTTTTAAATGAATATCAAATAAAAAGTTTATTCTTATTAAAAAAACTAGATTTAAAAGATGAAAAAGAAAGAGATAGATTAATGTCTTTAAGATATGATGATAATGAAAATAATGTTATTAGATATTTTAAAAGAATATTTAAACAAGGAAATGTTGATAAATATGATTTATTTATTTATCAAAATTTAAATGAGAAAATTCAAAAAAATATATCATAATATAAATAATATATATTTGTATTATTCTTTTATATATTGTTTTATATAAAAAGAAAATAAGTACATATATAATTATTATTTAATTATAGTTTGATAAAAAAGCTTAAATAATTTCTTTATACTAAAATTAAATTTTATAGTAAATTTATTAGTTATTTAAAAAAACATTATTAAAAATTTAAATATTTTATTTTTATATTTTTATAACTTTCTAAAACACTAAAAAAAAAACAAATATCACATTTCAACATCAACAAAACCCACAACACCATCAATTTTTTTTATCTTTTTTATCTTTATCTCCTTTATCTTTTTCATCATTTTCTTTTAATTCTTTAAAAATTTTTTTATTTTTAATTAAATTATCAATAGTATATTGTAATCCAGGGAAAAATTCAACAAAAACAGAATAAAAAGGTAAAACAACACCTTCAATAAAACCTAATTGTCCTTGTGGTATAGTAGTAGTATTTCTATCACATAAAAAAGAAACAGGAATACCTAATTCTTTTTCTTTATCACCTTGTAAATAAAATTCATTCATAACTCGATCAGCCCAAATTGAATAAATTTCATATGGTTTTGTTGGATTAGATATATCACAAACATGAATAATTAAATCCATAAATTTTTGTTGCATTTCAGTTTTTTTTATTCCTTCTAAATTCTCAAAAATTTTTTCTGCATTTTTTCCTTTTTTTATTGAATTTTTATCAATACACATTTTAATAAATGAAAATAATTCAGCATGATAAACCATATCAGTTGATAAAATACATTGTATCATTTTTTTCCTCATTAAAGCACTTTCAGTTTTATCTAAATCAGAAAATATATTATATTCAACATGTGAATTAATTAAATTAAAAGTTTCAGCAACATGAAAATTTTCTAAAACACTTTTATCATTATATCTAATAGCAATAGGATCATTAGTATTAATTAAAAAATTATTAGTAAGACCAGGATGTTTAAAATCATGTATCATACATGAAACAAATAAAGCACATAAACTATAAATATCTAAATGTATTAAATTATTAATATCTCCTTTATTAAATAATGTCATACAAGTTTGAGTAACATCACCAGCATGTAAATCATTATGATATGGATTTTTTCTTATATAACCTCGTGAAACTGCTTTTATAAAATTTTCAAATATTGGATATTTTATTAATGTATAAAAACCATATGCGTTAAAAATATAATATCCTATTACTCCTAATGTATTTTCACGACCTACTTTTTGATCTAATTTAAATATTGAAAATGTTGGTTCTTCTATTAAATCTATTAATTCTTCTGGAATATCTAAAAAATTATGATCTATTGATATATTTGGATTTATTGATGATATTAATGTTTTTGATGATAAATTTGACATTTTTAAACCTCTTTTTTCTCTATCATTTTTTAATATATTTTTTATCTCATTTATATCTTTTACATCTTTTCTCTTTGAATATGATGATGGTAATAAATTTTCCTGTTCTTTTGCAATATCTTTTAATTTAAGAGTAGAATATTCTTCTAACCAAGAAACAGCATATTGCATATCTTTACTTTCATTTTTTAATTCATTGATTTTTGAAATTGTTAATTCATCACTTTTAAAAAGTAAAGAATCCATTAATTCATTTCTTAACCAATCCATTGCTTTAACATAAGCATATTTATTTTCACTTATAAAATGATTTCTTACTAATGTTACTATTTCATTTATTAATTTATGACGTGTGAATAATGCATTTGATGCTATTCTACTTCGAAATGATGATGGTGATTTTATTTCATCTTCTGGGCTTTGTGGAGGTTGAAATGTGGTTTTTTGAGAATTGAAAAGTTCTTCTATTTCATTTGGAGTGAAGATTTCTATTTTTTTTATGTTAGTAAATAATAATTTTTTTTACCTTTTAAATTTATTGAGTTATCATCTTCGTTTGTTTGATGTTGTTGTCTTGCTAATTGAATGTATTTGTTGTCCATTTATATATATTTATTTATTTTTAAATTCTATAAAATTTATTATGAAGTAAGGAATTATAATATTAATTAATTTGTTTTGTTGTTTTTTTTGTTCTTTTAATTTTTTTTTGATTTTATTTATTAAAAAATATTTTATATTCATTAATATGTATTCACATAGAAACTCAGATATCTCAAATTTATTCATAAAATTGTTTGAACATACAAGAATTATAAAACCACTTCAAGGAGATAATTATAAAATCCCATTTTATAAAGAAATTGAAATAAATTCAAATGAAATTAATATAAATAAATCAACTCAAATTAAAATAGTTAAAAAAGAAGAAGAAAAAAAAGAAGAATAAAAAAAAGTAGAAGAAAAAAAAGAAGAAATAAAGGCAAAAATAATAGAAAAAAAATACAAACTTACGTCATTTCCTAATTCAATAATAAAAATTCCTTCAAACTATTCAACAGATGATGAAGATGAATATAATATATTATCATTAATTAACTCTCCATTAGACAAAAATTGGAAATTAGCAATAAATGATGAAAAAAACAACATAAAAGTATATAAAAAAGAATTAACAACTACAAATGCACTTCTATTAAAAACATATTCATCTCTTTCATATTCATTAAAAACAATAATGGAAGTTTTAGAAGATTATGATTTTAGAATGAAATGGGATAAAACATTTAAAACAATAATATTAGTAGAAAGAATACCAAAAAAAAATGATGAATCTTTTACATCTTTAATAAATTATTCATATATGAAATGTCCCTTTCCAATGACAGATAGAGATTTTTAACAAAAACATAAAACTTAGAAAAATTATTTAGGAAATATAAAAAGTGTTTTAAGTCATAATAAAAGTACAACACATGAAAAATATCCTGAAAAAAGTAAACCAATAAGAGTAGAAATGATAATTGGTGGTTTTTATTTTGAACAAATAAAAGATAATTTAACAAATATTTATCTTATTAATAATACAGATGTTAAGGCAACAACTGGAATATCAATTATTAATAGTAAAGCTCCTGAAAGTCCTAAAAATTTTATTTTATATTTGAGAAATGGATGTGAAATGTGGATTAAAGAAAAAAAAAAAGAATTTTTTATTTAATTTTTTTTTTTTATATTTAAATATATAAATTTAAAACTATTTAAATATCTTTTTATCTCATAGCAAGGGATGTTAAGTAGGCAAAAAAGCTTCCAGCTTCCACCAAAACAAGCTTGCTTTGAATGAAAGCTGCTAAACTTCCTTTTATGATGCCTTTGACACCAAAACCTAAGAGACTTAACAATCCCATTTTTTTTATTTTAATTTTAAATTCATTTGCTTTTATATTATATTTTTATTATTTATTTCTACTTTTTTATTAAATAAAAAAAATAAATTTTTTTTATATAATTAATTTTTTTTATATTTATATTTTTATTTTTCAATTATAAGAATTTAAATCAATTAATGGGGATTGGGGATTGGGGATTGGCCATTTGGGGATTTGGGATTGGGCAATTTTAAAAAGAAAATATTTAAATGAATTTTTATTATCATTAATTCCATATTATGAATTAATATCTTTTACTTATAATGATAAAAGTCATTCTGAGGAAACAATAAATTTTCATATTATGAAATTTCAAATAATCATGGTAATACAATAGATGGTCAAAATATTACAGATATAGATAACACTTTTATTTTAAGACAAAATAATGTTAATCCAGCATTTTATCAAATTGACTCAGATTTTTCAATTTCAATTTCTTTTGATTGGAATATACCAAATGATTTCATTCCTGCCTATACAGCAACAGAATCAACAAAAAATATGGCACAACAAATTTTAGATTCTGATACTTCAGGAGAACCTGATTATATTGTTTTAATTAGATGGGTTTATAATAATATGGTATATGATATTAATTATGCAGGAAGATCAATGTCAATTGATGATATATTAATAAATTTAATAGGTGTATGTGAACATTTTACAAGATTATATAATTCATTATTACAAAGTATTGGAATTAATGCAATTTATAGTACTGGTTATGGTTTTAATAAAAAATCTGCATTAAATTATCCTGATAATAGTAGATATGCTTGGACTGTTGCTCAAATTAATGATAAATGGATTCCTTTAGATGCTACTTGGGGTATTTTTGATGGGAAACTTCCTCTTTCTCATGTTTTTGAAAGTTATGAAAAAAATGGAATATCTTGGAGATATACTCGTTCATGTAGTTTTTCTAAAGAACATAAATTAGAATATTTAGGTTATGAATCAAGTAATTCAAATGTTAATTTATTATAATCTCATCTTAAGTTTTTAGGTTAATTATTTTATAAATAAAAAATTTATTTTATTCTCATAATTTTACTGGATTTAAATATTAAATAATTAATTGAAATGTTTAATAATTTATTATAATTCATTATTATAATTGTTTATCTCTAATCTTCAAAACTATAATATTTTTATTTGTAATTTCTTTACTATATCTTTCAAATCTTTGTTGATATTTATCTGGAGGAACACTTGATATATCTTCAATTTGAGTATTTAAATTTTTTAATTTAGTTTCTATATTTTTCTTTAAATTATATAATTGTAGTAAATCAATAATGAAATAATATACATATATTTAGTGTTTAAACATGGAAAAAAAGACTTTCTTAAAGAAATAAATTTTTCATTTGGAAATCTAATTTTATTTGTATAATTTTTATTATCAGAAAAATCTAAATTAATATCATTTGGAACAAATATTGAATCATCTTCAATATTATTTTTAATATCATTAACTTCTTTATCAATATAATTTTTATGATCATTACCTTTCAACTTCATTTATTTCTAATTTAATTATTAATAAAGAATAATCCATTATTCCTAAATCACAAAAGAATTTAGAATCTCTTTCCATTATTTCATTTAATACTTTAATATCATATCTAGGTAATAATAAACATTTTTCTATTTTTTCAAAATCAATATCTTTTAAAACTTTTTTATTTCCAGGATCTTTATTATTTTTTATAATTTCTCTATCTCTTCTACTTCCTTTCATATTATATCTTCTAATTTTAAATTTACATTCAAATTATTTAACAATGAAGAACTTGATGTTATTTTAACATATAAAATTGAAAATGAAAATGTTTTTTATTTATATCGTTTTATTGTTCAATTATATTTTGGACAAGGATATCCAGGATCAATGACTGTTACAGTTGATAATCAATTATCTATTATTGGAACTAAAAATGGAATTTTAAAAAATTTAAATAATGGATATATATGGTAAGGAATTGTTCCTTCAGGAGTACTTTCAGATTATTTCTAATTTCAATATTATATTATAATATTATTACATTAATTTTTTATTTAATATAGAAATAAATAATTATTTAATTAATAAAATAATTGTTTGTTTAAATGATTTTAATAAGTAAAAAAAAATTTTTAATTTTTCCATTAATAAAATGAATTTTAAATTGTATATATATAAATAATAAAGATATTATTATAAGTATGATAAATAAATGGCAAATTGATAAAATATATTCATCTTCTATTTTAATATTATATTCTTCTACATTATACCGTTCTTTTTTATAAAAATTATTTAATAAATGTTATATCAGTTTCACTTATAGTAATATTAATGAAATTTAATATAAGAATTGAGTTTAATAGTAATTTCATTTTTCTATTTTTATAAATTTATTAATTGAAAATAAATAATTTATATAATTGAAAATAAATAATTTAGAAAAACCATAATTTTTATTTATAAATTAAGATTAAGCATAGAATTTTTCAAATTTATAATTATAATATTCTATTTTAAATAAATATATTTTATAATAATAAATTTTTATATCTTATAATAAAAGAGACTAATATAGTACTTAATTTATTAAATCTTAAAACTATAAATATTGATGAATAAATATTCCGAATAAAGAAATTATTAATTATATATCTAAGTATTTTATCTTTATCCAACTTATTAAAAGATTTTTTAAATTATTTTTTGAATATATGAATATAAAGTTATTAATGGAAATTATTTAATTATTTTTATAAAATAAAAAAATATTTTTTATGAAAATTATTTTTAAAATATTGTAAAATAAAAAGAAG
>JAEEGK010028640.1_pt1 | contig 11166 bp, 7 predicted proteins | sample 8958771 | NCBI WGS metagenome assembly JAEEGK01 (sample SAMN16246547, study PRJNA631951) | gut metagenome | biome: gut microbiome; feature: rumen; material: SC-attached | host: Bos | place: Iran: Karaj | collected 2018-10 | reverse complement strand
TGGGGAAGGCCGGAGGGAGAGCCGACATAGCCGGTGACGAGGAGCTGGCGGTCTTTGACGATGACGCAGCCGGAGCGGCCACGGTCGCAGGTGGCGCGTTTGGAGGCGGTGTTGGCCAACTCCATGAAGTATTCGTCCCACGAGGGACGGCGGTACATGATTTTGCCGAGGACTTGCTCTACCTGTTGATTGAGGTCGTTGATGGTTCCGTTGTTGTCGAAGCAGTAGTCGGCCTGCTGGATACAGTATTTGAGGTTCTGCTTGTTCGGGTCGGCGTTGTCCATCTCGCGCTGCTCGTTGGCGAGGAAGGTGTCGTAGTCGATGTGGTCGGTCTCGCTGCCGCGCAGTACGGCGCGGTCGTAACGTACACGCGGGTCGGCATCGACGGCAAAGAGGTAGAAGTTGGGCTTGCTGCGGAGGGCGTCGACTTCGCCCGGGGTGCGTATGCTCTCGATGATGCAGTTCTTGCCGGAGGCTTGAGCCTGCTGGTAGAGCTGCTCGATTATCCACGAGGGGGAGTGCTGTGCGCGGAGGTCGTTACCCACAAGGGTCATGCTGTCGCGGTTCACTTCCATGCCACGTGCCTTGATTTCGTCGATGAGGAAGGCCCGGACGGAGTAGTGTGAGAAGCCTTTTTCTTTCTGCAGGTAGTCGACGATGGTGCCTTTGCCTGCCCCGAGGGTGCCGGTGATGCCGATGGTAATCATTTGTGAATTCGTTAATTCGTTAATTCGTTAATTCGTTAATGTATGAATTTGTGAATTCGTTAATTCGTTAATTCGTTAATGCTTGAATGCGTTAATGCTTGAATTCGATATTTCGCTAATGTTAGTGCGTTCAGCATTTGTATTTGTATTGCAGTTGTGCCAGCTCTTCGTTGGCTTTGACTATCTTGGTTTTGAGTCCTGATTTGTAGTCGATGAGTTTCTGCATGAGTGTGCTGTCGGCCAGGGCGAGGATTTGCATGGCGAGGATGGCGGCGTTCTGAGCGCCGTTGATGGCCACGGTGGCCACAGGGATTCCCGGAGGCATCTGGAGGATGGCGAGGGTGGCGTCGAGGCCTTCGAGGGTGCTGCCCTTGATGGGTACGCCGATGACGGGCAGGGGGGTCTCGGCGGCGATGACGCCCGGCAGGGCGGCGGCCATGCCGGCACCGGCAATGATGACACGTATGCCGCGGGCGGCGGCATTGCGGGCGAAGTCGGAGACCTCGGCGGGGGTGCGGTGGGCCGAAAGGGCATTGACTTCGAAGGGGATTTCCATCTCCTCAAAGAATTTGCAGGCTTTCTCCATGACGGGGAGGTCGGAGGTGGAGCCCATGATGATGCTGACTTGTGGTTTCATAGTAAGGTTGATGCTGTGTTGATCTTGTTGACGGGTTGGGTGGGTTAGTTGTTGTTGGAGGTGCGTATTTGCCAGGCGCGGAGGATGACATCGGGTCGTGCGTTTTCGTATAGCACCATGTAGACGGCTTGCGCTATGGGCATATCGATATGGCGCTCCTGCCGCACTTTTTCCAGACTCTTGGCGGCATAGTAGCCTTCGGCTATCATGTGCATCTCGAGCTGCGCACTCTTGACGGTGTAGCCACGGCCTATCATGGCTCCGAAAGTACGGTTGCGGCTGAGCTGGGAGTAGCAGGTGACGAGGAGGTCGCCGACGTAGGGCGGCAGGTTCTCGGGCGAGATGATGATGGAGGTATTCGGCTGCATGACATGGAGGAACGTGCGCATCTCGGCAATGGCGTAGCTGACGAGTACGGCCATGAGGTTGTCGCCGCTGCCCATGCCTTTGCACATACCTGCCGCCACGGCGTAGATGTTCTTAAGCGCTGTGGCGTATTGTATGCCGAGCATGTCGGTGGACGAGTTGATGTTGATGTAGCGGCAGCGGAGTTGCTGCATGACGGTCTCGACCAGTTGGTGGTTGGGAGAGGCCACGGTGATGAAGGTGAGCCGCTCGCGGGCCACCTCTTCGGCATGAGTGGGGCCGCTGATGATGGCCAAGTGGTCGGGTTGGATATTGTAGTAGTGCTGCAAGTAGTCGGTGACGACCATGTCGGCTTCGGGCACAAAGCCCTTGATGGCGGAAACGAGGTTCCGCTGCTGGAGCGTGTCGGGGTTGACCTGCTGCAGGGCAGAGTGAAGGAATGCCGTGGGGATGACCAGATAGACGGTCTCGCATAGGTCGACGACTTGCTGCGGATGGCTGCATATTTCGATGCGGGAAGGGTCGAAGGACACTTCTCCAAGGTAACGGTTGTTGTGTCCGTGTTGGGCAAGGCTTTTGCGTATTTCGGGTTCACGGACATACCAGCAAACCCTTGCGGAGGGTTGCTCTAATAACAGCTTGACAATGGCGGTGGCCCAGGAACCGCTTCCGAGTACTCCAATCATTTCAGATTGCGTAAGATTTCACATGTGAGATTCCAGAACATCTCGACGGTCCGAATCTCAATTTTCTCGCCAGGGGCATGGACACCGCGCAGGGTGGGACCATAGCTGATCATGTCCATGTTGGGGTATTTCTCGCCGATGAGGCCACATTCGAGGCCGGCATGGATGGCACGGACGATGGGGTCGTGGCCGAACATGCGTTTGTAGGTCTCTACGCCCACTTTGAGCACTTTGCTGTCGGGGTTGGGGGTCCAGCCGGGGTAGCCGTCGCCATGGGTGACATGGGCTCCAATCATGCGGAAGGTGGCTTCGATTTTCTGCGCTGCGGCATGCTTGGCACTCTCGACGGAGCTGCGCTGGCTGGTGGCGATATGGATTTGGCGGTCGTCCATCTTGACGGAGGCGAGGTTGGTGGAGGTCTCGACAAAGTTCTCTATCTCGCGGCTCATGGCCAGCACGCCGTGGGCACAGGCGTAAAGCGCGTTGAGGAGGTTGTACTGGGTCTGGCGGTCGATAAGGCAGGCGGGTTCGGCAATGGGTTCGAGTGCGACCTGGAGGTTAGGCTCGGTGCTGCGGAATTCGAAGCGGATGTGCTCGGCAAAGTCGGCGACCATCTGTTTGAAATCCTCTTCGTGGTCGTGTGCCACGACGATGTCGGCCCAAGCCTCGCGGGCGATGGCGTTGCGCAGGTTGCCGCCGTCGATGCGGGCAAGGCCTATCAGGTGCTTCTCGGTGGCGTTCCAGAGGATGCGGTTGAGGAGCTTGATGGCGCAGCCGCGGCCACGGTTGATGTCGTCGCCGCTGTGGCCGCCTGTCAGGCCGGACACCTTGATGCGGTAGGAGCTTTCGCCTGCAGGAACGGGGCGGGTGGTGTAGTCGATGGCTACGGTGGTGTCGATGCCACCGGCACAGCCGATGCAGTACTCGCCTTCGTCCTCGTCGTCGAAGTTGAGGAGGATGTCGCTCTTAAGCCAGTCGGTGCGGAGGTTGGCGGCACCGGTGAGGCCGGTTTCTTCGTCGACGGTGAAAAGGCATTCGAGGGGACCATGTTGGATGCTGTTGTCGGCCAGAATGGCCATGGCGGCAGCCACGCCGATGCCGTCGTCGGCGCCGAGGGTGGTGCCGTCGCCTATCAGCCAGCCGTCCTCGACGTAGGCCTGAATGGGTTGGGTGAGGAAGTCGAAGTCTTTGTCGCCGTTTTTCTCGCACACCATGTCCATGTGGGCTTGGAGACAAACACCGGGGGCGTTCTCGTATCCTGGTGAGGCAGGTTTGCGGATGAGTACGTTGCCCACTTCGTCGGCGAGGGTTTCAAGGCCGAGACCGTGGCCGAAATCTTGCAGGAATGCCGACACTTTGGCTTCGTGTTTCGAGGGACGGGGGATATTCATCAGCACGCCGAAGTAGTGCCAGATGGCGGCGGGCTGGAGGTTGTTGATTGCGTTGCTCATGATACTATGTTTTCTGTGAAAAGGGTCTTAGTTGTTGATGACGATTACTTTTTGAGCCGGCAACTGGCCGATACGTACCACATAGATGCCGGGACGGACATGGAGGCTCCAGGTATTGCCTTGATGGGCGGGTCGTGTGGCGATGCAACGTCCCATCATGTCGAAGACCGCTGCGGCCTGTCCGTCGATGCCGTCGGCCACAATGTGACCGTTGCGGGAATACACCTTTGGCATTGCCATGCTGGGCATGGGGATGGCGGCGGGGTCGTAGCCATGGTATGAGGTGTCTGGCTCAAGTCCAATGACGGCACCATGCCATTGGGTGAAGTCGTAGCCGGAAGGTGTCATGGCGTCGAGTTTGAAGAGGCCGTTGTTGTTGCCGTCCCACCCCCAGTTGATGTGGAAAAGGTTGGAGTCGACCTCGTCGGAGAAATAGCCGTCGAGGATGTAGCCGTGGCCGGAGGTGCCGCTGTGGCCATCGTCGCTGCTGTCTCTCTCCCAACCGGCGTAGTAGATGGGCATGCTGTCGGCCAAACTCTGGTAGAGCATCTGCATCCAGAGGGTATCGCTTCCGATGGAATCGCGCATGCCGGCATAGGAGAATTTGTAGCCGAAGTGCTTGGGGATACGGTATGGGGCACTGATTTTGGGGTCGAGGTGGAGGCTGGTGTCGTAGATGGCGTATTCGGGGAGCGACCAGCATCCGCTGGCGTTCTCGCCATAGCGCATGTCGAGGGCCACACCTATATGAAACATCAGTGTGCCGATGGCGGTCTTCACCTCCTCGGGGCTGTTGATGTAGGCATAGTCTTCCATGTTTGCCCAGTCGTAGTAGGTGTGTTCGAAGTCGGCAGTGAGTTCGCCGTAATTCCAACCGGGATAGGCGGCAGGGTTGTCTGCACCGTTGTATGAGTGTTGGCCAAAACCGTGTTCGGGGTAGTCCCAGTAGTTCATAATCATGCCAAAAGCGGTGGCCACACAGCCTGTTATGGCTTTCCGCGGGCAGAGGGAGTTGTAAGGTGTGCCCTGCCCCCATTTCATACCGCCCAGCAGTTTGTTGATGCGGTCGTTATACATGTCGCCTTTTGCGGGGACATACTCTTCTTCGAGCATCTTCCATTTGCGGGTGACGTGCGCGGGTGCAGAGGCCTTGGCTTTGCGTGCGATGGTTAACTCATTGGAATAGTGTTTCAGCTGTTGGCAGAAGGCGGGGTTCGTTTCGAAAGAGCTAGAGAGATCCTGTGCACCCTCGTCGGAGAAGGCCAGCACGGGGTCGCTCATGTCGTCGCCGCTGATGACAATAAATCCCTCCACTTCGCCATGGCGGTACTGATAGATGTGGAGGAGCTTGGCGTCCATGGCTGGCGACATATAGGTCAGCTCGACAGGCAGGTCGGTGTCGATGCCATGCAGCTCGGCACAGAAGCGTATCACAGCGTTCTTAGCCACACGGTCGGCGCGTTCTTTGTCGACAGGGTTGGCAAAGAGGGCCATGGTGGCAAGGAGCATGGTGAATAATGCGATTGTTTTTTTCATATAATGTGATTTAATGGGTTACTGTTGTTATGCGAAATAGGCTACGCCGCTCTCGAAGATGCGTTGGTCTTGGTCGCCGATGATGTTGCGATAAGTGCCGGGACGCCAGCGTTCGCTGTGGGCCATCTTGCCCAGCACACGTCCGTCGGGGCTTGTGATGCCTTCGATGGCCATGTACGAGCCGTTCATATTGTAAGGCTCCTGCATGGTGGCGTTTCCGTCAAGGTCGACGTACTGGGTGGCTACCTGGCCGTTGGCAAACAGGCGGTCAATCCACTCCTTCGGGGCTACAAAGCGGCCCTCACCGTGTGAGATGGGCACCACATAGGTCTTGCCCAGTTCGGCCTGCTGCAGCCAGGGCGACAGATTGCTGACGACCTTGGTGTGGGCTATCATGCTCAGGTGGCGGCCGATGGTGTTGAAGGTGAGGGTGGGGGCATCCTCGCTTTGCGGACGGATTTCGCCGTAGGGGACAAGTCCCAGTTTCACCAGTGCCTGGAATCCATTGCAGATGCCAAGCATCAGTCCGTCGCGTTCGTTCAGCAGACGCATCACAGCATCGCTGATAGCGGGGTTGCGGAAGACGCTGGTGATGAACTTGGCACTGCCGTCGGGCTCGTCGCCGGCCGAGAAGCCACCGGGTATCATCACTATTTGGCTGTTGTTTATTGCTTTGGCAAAGGCGTCAACACTCTCCTCAATCTGTTGGCTGTTGAGGTTGCGGAACACCATGATGTCGGCATCGGCGCCAGCACGGATGAATGCACGGGCCGAGTCGTATTCGCAGTTGGTGCCGGGGAAGGCGGGGATGAACACTTTGGGACGTGCCACCTTGTGTTTGCACACATATACATGCTTGGCCTTGTAGGGCTGGGTCTGACTGACGGGGGTGTCGTTCTTGGCACCGCTCTGGGTGGGGAAGATGCTCTCCAGCGTCCCGGTCCAAGCTTTCAGCATCTCGTCCATGCCGATGGTCTCGCCGCCAATCTCGAAGGTGGCGGTGTCGGTCACACGGCCAATCTTGCGTGCCACGGCAGGCAGCGAGCCGCAGTTCACCACCTCCACTACGATGGCACCGTATTTCTTCTCAAACAGTTCTTCTTCGCTGAAGTCGCCGTCGAACTTCACACCCATGCGGTTGCCGAAGGCCATTTTGCTCACGGCCTCGGCGATGCCGCCAAAACCAACGGCATAGGCCGATTTGATGGAGCCTTTGCCCACGGCCTGATACAGCGCGTTGTACATGGCCAGCAGCATCATGTAGTTTGGCATGCCGTTCTTGTCCGGCTTCACCTCCAGCAGGTAGAGATAGTTGCCTGCCTGCTTCAGTTCGGGAGTGACAACATGTTTCAGATTGCTGATGCCCACGGCAAAACTGCACATCGTCGGGGGGACGTCGATGTCGTTGAAGGTGCCGCTCATGGAGTCCTTGCCTCCGATGGCGGGCAGTTTCAGACCCATCTGAGCGCTGTAGGCACCCAGCAGTGCTGCAAAGGGCTCGCCCCAGCGGTAGGGGTTGTTGCCCAGTTTCTTGAAGTATTCTTGGAAGGTGAGCCTTACACGGCTGACATTGCCGCCTGCTGCGGCAATCTTAGCCACCGAGTCTACCACAGCGTAGGCGGCGCCGTGGAAGGGGCTCCAACTGCTCAGGTAGGGGTCGTAGCCATAGCTCATCAGTGTCACCGTGTCGCATTCGGCGGTGAGGGTGGGCAGCATGCCCATCATGCACTGGGTCGGGGACATCTGCGTTTTACCGCCGTAGGGCATCACTACGCTGCCTGCACCCACGGTGCTGTCGAACATCTCCACCAGACCTTTCTGCGAACAGACGTTCAGGTTCGAGAGATTGTCCAGCCAACGGCTCTTGACGGTCTCTTGTTTGGTTGTGGCACCGGTCTCCGCGGTCTCTTTCTCGGCGGGCGTGGCCACGCGGACCTCGGTCTCCTGGTGGGCGCCGTTGGTGTCGATAAAGCGACGGCTCAAGTTCACAATCTCCTTGCCGCGCCAGCTGATTACCATGCGGGGCTCGGCAGTGACGGTGGCCACCACCACAGCCTCTAGGTTCTCCTCGTCGGCATACTTCAACATCTTCTCAGCGTCGGCGGGGTCTACCACCACGGCCATGCGCTCCTGGCTCTCGCTGATGGCGAGCTCTGTGCCGTCCAGGCCGGCATATTTCTTCGGTACCTTGTCGAGATTGATTTGCAGGCCGTCGGCCAGCTCACCGATGGCCACGCTCACGCCGCCGGCACCGAAATCGTTGCACTTCTTTATCAGGCCCGACACCTCTTCGCGGCGGAACAGGCGTTGAATCTTGCGCTCGGTGGGGGCGTTACCTTTCTGCACCTCGGCACCGCAGGTGGTCAGAGACGACGAGTTGTGGGCTTTCGATGCTCCTGTGGCACCGCCGCAGCCATCGCGGCCGGTACGGCCTCCTAACAAGATGATTACGTCGCCAGGGTCGCTGGTCAGGCGTTTCACCTGGCGCCGCGGCGCCGCAGCTATCACAGCGCCGATCTCCATGCGCTTGGCTACATAGTTGGGGTGGTATATCTCGTTCACCAGTCCGGTGGCCAGGCCTATCTGGTTGCCGTAGCTGCTATAGCCATGGGCGGCAGTGGTGACGATTTTGCTCTGCGGCAATTTGCCGGGGAGAGTCTCGCTCAAAGGCTTGCGTGGGTCGGCGGCGCCAGTCACCCTCATGGCTTGGTAGACGTAGGTGCGGCCGCTCAATGGGTCGCGGATGCAGCCGCCAAGGCAGGTGGCTGCGCCACCGAAGGGCTCAATCTCCGTCGGGTGGTTGTGGGTCTCGTTTTTGAAGTTCACCAGCCATTCCTCGGTCTTGCCGTCCATCTTTACGGGCACCACAATGCTGCAGGCGTTGATTTCGTCGCTCACCTCTTGGTCTTTCAGCAGACCTGCTTTGCGCAGACGTTTGGCGGCGAGGGTGCCAAGGTCCATTAGGCACACATATTTGTCGGTACGTCCTTCGTATTGCTCTTTATGGTCGGACAGATACTGTTGGAATGCCTCTTCCAACAGTGGGCGGTATGTTCCTTCGTCAAACTCGACCCCCTTCAGCTCGGTGGCGAAGGTGGTGTGGCGGCAGTGGTCGCTCCAGTAGGTATCGAGCACGCGGATTTCGGTCATCGTCGGGTTGCGGTGCTCCTCATCGTGGAAGTAACGCTGGATATGCTTGAAGTCGGCAAAGGTCATGGCCAGCCCCAGGCCGTCGTAGAGCTCTTTCAGCTTAGGCTCAGCCATATCTTTGAAGCCGTCGAAGGTGATGACGTCGGCCGGCTCGTCGAAATGGTCCTCGAGGGTAGCGGGCTTGGGTTCGTCGGTCACGCGGCTGTCAACGGGGTTGACGCAGTGCTTCACCACAGCCTGGCGCTGCTCGTCGTTGAGGCGACCGCTAATGACGTAGGTAGTGGCGCTCTTGATGATAGGCTGTTCGCTGTCGTTGAGCAGGCAGACGCATTGCTCAGCGCTGTCGGCACGCTGATCGAACTGGCCAGGGAGATACTCGACCGTGAAGCAGAAGTCGTCTGTGCGGTGAGGAAACTCCTCGAGGTAGACGTCGTCGACCGGTGGCTCGCTGAACACGGTGGTCAGCGCTGTCTGGAAGGTGGCATCGGTGACATTCTCCACATCGTAGCGGATGAGTACGCGCACCTCTTCGGCCTCGATGCCGAGGTATTCGCTCATTTCTGTCTTCAACTCCTTGGCTCTTACAGCGTAGGGAGCCTTCTTTTCTACGTAGATTCTTCTTACCATTATGTTGATAATTTTTCGTTTTTCTCTTCGTATTCGATGAATTGGGCAGGCCGCTTGGCCATGTCGCTGCGGTAGAGGCGGTGGATGCGGGCGCGGTCGGCCTCGTAGTCGTCGGTGGGCATGAAGCTTTCGAAAAGCCCCACCTCTTTGCGACCGAAGTCGATGTAGGCCGGCACCAGTGGCACCCCGGCCTGGCGAGCGATCTCCCAAAAGCCTCGTTTCCAGCGGTGCACTGGTTTGCGTGTGGCCTCGGGCGTGAGGATGATGCTGAAAGGCTTTCCCTTGGCGAACTCGCGCACGGCGGTACCCACCATGTCGTTGTGGCGGTTGCCACGGTCGATGGCCACGCATCCCAGACTCCTCAACAAACCACCAATGGGCCAACGGAAGAACTCTTTTTTGATAAATACGTGTCCGTTGATCCCTAACTGCCACAGGTATGCGCTCCCTATCAAGAAATCGGACACCGCCGTATGGGGCGCCACGACAATCACACAGCGCTGCAACTCAGGCCGTTCTCCCGCTGCCGGCAACTGGAGCCGCCAGCCGAGGAACTTTACTATTGCTATCCAAATCCGCTTCATAATCAAACTGCAAAAATACAACTATTCTCCGACATACGCAAAAATACTTTTCAACCATTTGCCAATGTCCGCACTACTTCGGCACTTTTTTTTTGTTAAGTTACAATAATTGCAACAGATTGCGCGTTATATTAACATGAATTTGTGACGGAATGAAGCATGTTTTTGTAGTTAATCCCCATGCGGGAAATCACGATAGCAGTAAAGAAATAGCGGAAGTTTTAGAAGGATTGCCTTTGTCAGATACCGAGAAGGTGGTGTATGTCACGCGGGGTCCGCGCGACGCCACTCGGTTTGTGGCCGACCTTTGTCGCACTAGCGGCGCCGAAGGGCTGCGGTTCTATGCCTGCGGAGGCGACGGCACGCTCAACGAGGTGGTGGCCGGTGTGATGGAGAGCGGCGGCAATGCCGAGGTGGGATGCTACCCCTGCGGCAGCGGCAACGACTATATCAAGTGCTGGCCCGGGGTCGACTTCACCAATATCGAAGCCCAGATTGCGGCATCGTCGGTACCGGTCGACCTGACACGCGTCGGCGACCGCTATTGCATCAACGTACTTAATTTCGGATTCGAAGCCGAGGTGTGCCGCACCATGGAGCGTGTGCGCCGGTGGCCGCTACTGGGTGGCCGCATGGCTTATGTGACCGGTATCGTGCATTGCCTGCTCCACAAGCGACACAATCCTTGCAGTATCACGGTCGACGACGAGGCGTGGTACAGCGGCGACATGCTGCTGGGTTCGGCAGCGGGCGGTCGTTGCGTGGGTGGTGGCTACCAATGTGCCCCTCGGGCCGTGGTCGACGATGGCTGGCTTGAAGCGCAATGTATCGACGCGTTGAGCATCGTACGCTTCCTGCGCCTCATTGGTGCCTACAAGCGTGGCGAACACCTCGATCGTGTCGATATGCACGATGTGGTCCATCACCGCCGTGCCCGCAAGGTGTGTTTCGAATCCGACCGCGAATTCAGTGTTGTCATCGATGGCGAGTTGCTCCGTGGCCGCCACTTCGAGGCTGTGATCATGCCTCGAGTTCTTAATTTCATTGTCCCTAACTAACACTCAACTATATGGAAAGTTTGCCTGGATTGTTTATGGATTTGGCGCTGATTTTGATTACCGCCGGCGTCATCACCGTCGTATTCAAATGGCTCAAGCAACCCCTTGTGCTGGGATATATCCTGGCGGGTTTCTTTATTGGGCCCTACTTCAAGTGGTTCCCGGTCATTACCGACCCCACCAATGTGCACGTGTGGAGCGATATCGGTATCGTCTTCCTGATGTTCGCACTGGGCCTTGAGTTCAGTATCAAGAAGCTGAAGAAGGTAGGAGCCACCGGTGCCATCACGGCCCTCACCGAACTGGCCATCATGTTCCTCGTCGGCAACACGGTGGGACATCTGCTGGGTTTCAGCGACATGTC
>JAEEGK010028637.1_pt1 | contig 11167 bp, 7 predicted proteins | sample 8958771 | NCBI WGS metagenome assembly JAEEGK01 (sample SAMN16246547, study PRJNA631951) | gut metagenome | biome: gut microbiome; feature: rumen; material: SC-attached | host: Bos | place: Iran: Karaj | collected 2018-10 | reverse complement strand
ATCCCCAATGCTACAAAAAAATGATATTAATAATTTTATAAATTTGATAAATCAAAATAAGGAAAAATTAAAAAAAATTCAAAATATATATAATAGATTAATAAAAATATTTGATGAAATGAGAAATAAATTAAAGGAATCTTTTGATAATTTTTATAAAAATAATAAAAATGAGATTAATCTTTGTCATTCTTTAATAAATATTTATCAAAAATGTGAAAAGGAAAAATCAATTGGAATTGAAATTACAAAAGATATTGATAATATAATAAAGTTTAGAAATATAAATTTTAAAGAAGATATTTCATTTTCTGAAACAGAAAATTTTATTTCCTTTTTAAATAAAGAAACTTCTTATTTTTTAATAGAGTCAAATGAAAATAATAAAAAAAATAATAGTGAAGACGAAAAGAAAAAATCTAATAAATTACTAAAAAAAAATAAAGAAAAAGAAGAAGTTAAAGAAAAAAAAAATGAAGAAGAAAATGAAGAAGAAAAAGAAGAAGAAAATGAAGAAGAAAATGAAGAAGAAATAGAAGAAGAAAATGAAGAAGAAAATGAAGAAGAAGATGAAGAATTAAATTTATCTTTAGAAGGAGAAATAGATTCAGATGAAAAAAATGAATTAAAATCAAATGGAGAAATGAATGAAGAATCAAATTTAGAAGAAGAAGATGATGAAATAAAAACAAAAAAAAATATAAAAACACCAAAAAAAAAGAATTTTTCACCAGAGAAAACAAAATCAAAAGAAAAATCAAAATTGAAGAATAACAATAATAATAATAACCAAATAGAGATTCCAAAAGATATATTTAATAGATTTATAAAATTTAAAAAGTCATCTGATCCATTAAATGATATAGAAACAATAGAAGGACCTTATTATAAAATTTCAGATAATGAACAATATTACGGTGAAATAAATAAGAAAAATAATAAAAAACACGGAAGAGGAATTTGGAAAAGTGAAGATCAAATTTATGTAGGTTACTTTAAAAATGGGTTTGCAAATGGAAAAGGAACTTTAGAAACAAAAGAAAGTAAATTTAAAGGAATTTTTGAAAATGGAAATAAAAAATCAGGCAAAGAAACTTTTAACAATAACTGTGTTTTTGAAGGAGAATATGAAAATAATAAATTTAAAGAAGGGAAATTTATTTATGAAAGTAGAAATGTTTATGAAGGAAGTTTTAAAAATAATAAAAGAGATGGAAAAGGCACTTTTACTCTTAGAAAAAATGGAAAAAAAAAAGAAATTTATGAAGGTAATTGGAAAGAAAATGAAAAACATGGTGAAGGAGTTATTATTTATCCTAATGGAAATAAATTTGAAGGATTTTGGAAAAATGGAAATTTAATTAAAGGAAAATATTATTCTAAAAAGGAAGATAAATATTATAATTTTAATGAGAAAGATAATAATTTTAGTGATTATGATAATGATAATAAAATTAAGTAATATTTTTTAAAATTTATAAATTGTTTCAAATAAAATTTTTAATATTATTTATTTATATTTTATAATTATTTAAATAAAAATCATTGTTATAATATCTAAAGAGAATATTATTTTACATAGTTTTTATAGAAAAAAACTATAAATAAAAAATACAAATAATTAAAAATAAAAAACTAATTTTTAATCTCAGTAACAGTAAATAATTTAAATTAAAAACAAAATTTTTATTTAAAAACTATAACTAATAGGATTTTCATCATCTTTATTAATATTAATATCCATTAAACAAGGTAAATCAATACAACCACTTCCATGCATATCTCCACCTTCTTGTTGATTTTTCTCTTTACTTCTAACAAGAAATCCAACACTTTTATTAACATTATATGTTTTATCATCAGATGAAATAATAACACCATAAACACTAAATTCACTAACTATAGTATTTAAAGTCACTTTTTCATCAATTAAATTTAATGATTCATATTCAGGTGGTTCTATTCTTTCCATAATAATTGAATTTAATAATTCATCATTTGGTTCTGAATCATCTTTTGGTATTAAAGATAATATTTTATCATCATAATAACTATTTCCTCCTTCTCTTTGAGGTTTTATTATATATGAATGTGGATTTGATGTTATTTGATTAAATAATTCTTTTTGCTTTTCTTTATCCATATCTCTTAAATAATGTATTTTTAAGAAGAAACGTATTATATCATTAGATATTAATTCTTCATTAACATATTTTTTTAATATTTCTGGTTTAGTTAATTCATATTGAAAAACTTTTAATGAAGTTAAAAATACATTTATATTAGGAACTTTAATAGCTGTTGATAATTCTATCATTTCTCTTCCTTTCCATGATTCTTCATCTTTATAATCTGAAGGAGCATATCCTCCTCTAAAATAAAATAAAGATATTATTTTATCTTCATATGATATCTGTCCTTTTTCATCGACTTTACAATTTTTTGCTATCTCATTTAATGTTAATCTCTTTGATATAATATTATATTTTTCATATAATTCATTTTCTATTGTTCTTTGATCAAACACATTCTTTTCATTTTCTTGTACCACAAATATTATTATTGTATTTTTATAATTATCAGGAGAAAATAATTTAATTGCTTCTATTAAACCTGATGTAAATTCTGGAATTATGTCTTTTTTTTCTAAAGGTATTTCTTTCTCTTTATATCTTTCATATATTTCAGGATATTTTTTAGAAAAGAAAGAATAAAATTTTTTTAACTTATCTGAAAATGAAAACATTGAAACAGCAATTGTATTAAATTTAATTTGATAAATAAATTTTTTTACTTTATCTACAATATAATCATTTCTAAATATTCCACATTGGATTTTTTGTTTATTTTCAAATGTTGAAACTTTTTTTGAAATTTCAAGTAATTTTTTAATAAATTCATCTTTCTCTGAAATTGGAGTTAAAATTTGTTCAATATATTCTTGATCTCTTGATATTTTATCAATGATTTTATTAAAAGCAATTTGGTAAAATTGAATTTTATCAAAAAATGATTTTACTATTGGACTTGGATGTAATGTTATTGGAATATGTTTTACTCCTGTTCCTTCTTTATTTTTAATTACAATTCCATTTAAATATAAATAATCAATCATTTCGTCAATTATTTTTTGGGGAATTGTTTTTTCTGTATCCTTTAACATTTTTGGGAAGATAAAAAAAAAATAATTGAAAAAAATTTAAATAATTTTATTCAAAAAATTATGATTATATATATATATTGAGATATTAATAGGAATTTATTTTTATTTAAGTGCTTAAGCAATATAATATATTATAAGTCACATTATTGTTTTGATTAATTTATCTATTTCTTTTAGACCAATTTTAATGATTTTCAATTAAGAGTTAAAGTTAAAAAATAATAAATGAGAATATTATTATTTCTTAACAATAATTTTTTTTATTTAATAATAATTTATTTTTATGCTTTAATTAAAATGGGAAAATTTACAGAAGAATTTTATTCATCACAAATTGATGAATGGAAAGATTATTATTTAAAATATAATGAATTAAAAGATATAATTCACAATATTGAACAAGAAATTGGAAAAAATAATATATCAAAATTTAAAGATGATTTATTAAATCAAGAATCAAATTTAGAAAAACCAAATAATTTAGAAGATTCTTATTTTCTAAAAATAATTGAAAATAATTATCCAGAATTAGATAGAATACCTTTTCCTTCTTATATAAGAAATTTTATTTATGAACTTGAAAAGCAAGTACACTCTATTTATCTGTTCTATTTAAATATTGAAAGAGAAATTTATTTAAAAATTAATTCCAAATTATATTTGAATAAAATACAAAATAAAAACGAAGAAGAAATTATTTTTGAAATTAATGAATTAATAGAAATTGGTTACTTAATTTATAGTTTTTATATTTTTACAAATAGTAATATTGAAGCAATTAATAAAATTTTATCAAAATTTGATAAACATTTAGAAACTTATTTTAAAATAAGTCTTAATTCCTTATATCTTAAAAATAATTTATTAAAAGAAAATAGTGATTTAAAATATATGTTATTATTTAAAATTATAATTGAAGCATCTGCTGTTCTTGAAAATTTTACCAGAGATTATAAAAAATTATATCCTAATAATTCACAAATTTTAAATAAAAATAAAGAGTTATTAGAAATTATTGATTTTATTAATGAAAAAAATACAAATTTAATAAGTAATTCAATATTTGAGACATACATTATAAATAAAAATACTTCATTAATGAAAAATAAAAGTAATTTAAAACATTTTATTCATAATTCATTTTTACTTTCAAATAAGTGTCAAGATGATAATATGTATTATAAAATTGAAGAAAAGGAATTTGATAAAGAAATTAATATATCAATGACAATAAGAAATGAAATAAATGTTTTTATATGTTTATTTCATACTTTTTTTTCTTCTTTTTATTTTATAATTCCTTATATTAATTTTGTATATTATTATAATGGAAAGAAAAATAATTTTGGATATTTAGGATTAATACTTTCAATATCACATTTAGGAAATTTTTTTTCTAATTTATTTTTTATTCAAAATTTCAAATTTAAAAACTCATTAATCTTATCTTGTGTTTTATTCCTTATTTCTATGACAAGTTATATATTTGGAGATATATCTTACGAATCTAATTTTATTATATCTTTAATTTTTTTTTGTTTTGGAAGATTAGTTTATGGTTTAGGATATGGAAAAGTAATAAATAGAAAATATATGCTATTATATTTACCTGAAAGTAAAATTCAAAAATATTCTTTTATATATATTACATTTAATCATTTAGGATTTTTCTTTGGAACTTTATCAAATTTTTTTCTTAAAGATCCAATTAAAATATATGGAGCAGAATTTCCTAATTCTTTAACTTTTATTGTTGGCTTTTTTATATTTTTAATTTTTATTATTATAATTCTAGTTTTATTTACTGAACCATCATCTTCAGATAATTCTTTACCAATGTTAAATAGATTGTCAAATAATTTTTTAAATGAAGAAGGAAATGTGAATGACAATGAAAAATTATTAACAAAAAATCAAATTAAAGAATATAATTCTTTAGAAGAAGAAATTGTGAATTTACATAATACAAGTAAATTTAATGATTCAAATTTAATGTCTGAAACAATTGAAAAATTAAAAAAAAAGAAATTCAATAATAGCAGAACTTTTTGGAAAGGATTTGGAATTATTTTTTCTTCTTTACTTATTATTAAAATTATAAGTGAATATTATCTTATCTTATGCTTATTTTATTTAAGAAACAAAGATTCTGTGATATTAGATTTTTCACTTTTTATTTTAGCTTTTTTTCCTTATGAATTATTTATTCGAATTATATTTAATTTTTCTCAAGAAAGAAGAGCAATTTTAATATTTAATATTATTTTATTATTTACTTTATTATTATCATTAGTTTTTGAAGCAATTGAATATAAATCTGAGGTAATATTTATTTTAACAGGATGTTTAAAAATTATAATTTGTACTTCAATTGAAGGAATAATTTATATATTAATTGAAAAATTATTTCATTCTTATGTTAAAATTGCATCAATGAATATTAAACATTGGTTTTCATTTGCAAATTTAATGGGAAAATTTTTAGGAGCCTTTATTTATATATTTTTATTTTTGATTCACAATGAAATTAGATATGTAATGATTATAGTTCCTAGTATTTTCTTTTGTTATATTCTTTCATTGGTTATTCTTTTGTTCAAATTCTATAGTTCATTAAAAGTTAGAGCTATAAATAAATTAATATTTATAAATTAAAAAAAATTAAAATTTCTTATAAAAGGTAATTTTATTTTTTATTTTTCTAAAGTTTTTAATCTTATTTAACATAAAAAAACATCAAAAAAATAAAATAAATATAATTGAACTAGTAGGCTTACAGAATAATAATAAAAAATTATTAATGATAATCAACTAACTTATTTGAAAAAGATAAATGAAAATAAAAAAATAAATTATCATATGGAAAAAAATAGCGTTGGAAATTTTTTCCAAAATCTTTTTAAATTTCAAAAAACATGTTTTTCAGATGAGCTTAACAAAGTACCTTTTTTCCAAAGAAAAAAACCTTCTGAAAACTCAGAATTCAAATGTGAATATTGTGGTAAGAATTATTCAACAAAGGGAAATTTAAAGAATCATTTAAGTTCAATCCATTTAAATAAGAAGCCTTTTAAATGTCAATTTCCCAATTGCAACAAAAGTTATATTAATCAAAGTTTACTAAACATTCATTACATTAGTCATACAGGAAATAGACAATTTATATGTAGAATATGTGGAAAGAAGTTTATTGAAAAAAGTAATTTAAGAATTCACTTAAAAACTCATTCTAATCAAAGACCTTATATCTGTGAATTTTGTGGAAAAAGTTATAAAATTATTTGTCATTTGAAAGAACATATTAATCTTTATCATTTAAAAATAAAAAAATTTAAGTGCTCATTATGTGATTCTTGTTTTGGAAGAAAATCTACATTAAATTCACATATGAAAACTCATACAGGGGAAAAAAATTTTTTGTGCCCAATTTTTGGATGTAAAAAATTTTTTGCTGAAAAAGGTAATATGATTGTTCATTTTAAAAGGCATTTTAATAAAATTCAAGGATATTTAAAAAATGACTTTTATAGAAAAGAGAGTGGGATGAATGGAAATTTATTAGAAAATTCAAAGCATTTTGAAAACAATTTTAAAGTAATGGAGGTAAATAAAAATTTATTAAATTTTAATGTATGGGATTTTTGTTATTTTGATTTGAAAAACAATCTTATTTATAATAATTTTAATGAATTAAGAAATGATTTATTTTCTTTACAAATATATAATAAAAAAAATATATGTTTTAATAATTTTCCAAATGATAGTTTATTTGCTTTTTATTATCCTTCTCAATTTAATATATGACTTAAAATCATTTTTTTATATTAAAGTTTAATTTAATTTTATTTAAAAGTATGTATATTTTTATTTCTTGACTTATATGATGATATTTTTTTTTTTGGAGAAATTTAGTCTTTCCAATTTTTTTTTTTTATAAAAAGATTTATTAAAATTAATTATTTGTTTCTAATATCAATTTAAAATTTTTTTTTGATTTTTTTAACAGTTTTTATTAAAATAATACATTTATTGAAAAATAATAATTTTTATAATTGAATATTTTTTTTAAAAATTAAATAAAAATTTAAATCACAAAAAAAGAAAAATTATTTCATAAATTTCTCAATAATCTAAATAAAAGACAAGAATGAAGGAATTCAAATATTCAATCTAAAATTCATAAAAATTTTAAATTTATACAATTAATAAAACAAGTCAAACTTTTCAAAATATTTTCAAAAAAATAAGACATAATATTTATATTTTATTTCATTTATTTTTTTTGTTGATGATTTTTTTTTCAATTGTTTATTTTTTTTTTCTCTTTTAATTGATTTCTATATTTTCATTTGATAATATTATGAATTTATTTACTTTTAGTATTTTTTTAAATGTGATATATATATTCTAATTAATGCCAAAGGATTTTAAATAAATTCTTCTTTCCTTTTCATTATCATTTAAGAATATAAATTTTATCATGAAAAAAATACTTAAAAGAAAATTAATTTCATTTCCTTCTATTAATTTATTATAATTTCTAATAAAACATAAAATGTCATGAAATGATATCAAAAACTAAACTAATATCATTTATTGTTTATTTGATTCAAAAATATTTGAGAATAAATGAAATAAAAATATAATTGAATAAAACAAAAATTCCTAAATTTTTTCATAGGAAATATATGTAAATATTTAATCATTAAAAAAAATAATTCTCATCTGTTTAAGTAGTAGAATAATAACAATTAGTAAAAACTGAATCAAAATGTATTTTATCTTTTATATATATTTTATTTATTTTATATTTTAAAAATATTTTTAAAAGAAATTTAAGTAAAAAATAATATCTTTTAAAAGTCAATATTAAAAATTCAAAATTCTTCAACCAAACATTTATTTCCATCTTCAATTTCCATTTCATAATTTTTCAATATTAAATATTTTCTATAGATTGGTAAATAAAATCTGCTTTTATCTGATGAAGTTAATTCATTAGGTAATTTATCGAAATTTACTTTTTCAAATTGTTCTTCTTTAAAAAATGGATGTTCAAAAGCCTCATCACAGCTTATTCTATAAGCTCTATTAGTTTTAAGAGTAGAATGAAGAAATTGAATAGTACTTTCACATAATTCATAATCAGCTCTTATTATACAATTTTTTTCCATAACTTTATTTTTAACATTTATCTCTTTTTGATTTCCACGATTAAACATTTCTCCAGTTAAAAGTTCAAACATAATTTCACCAAGTTCATAAATTTCTTCTTTATCAGGATCATCATAAGGAAATAAATCTTCTTTATACATTTTAGTATAAAAATCTTTATTATTCAATTCTTCAATATTTATTTTTCTTGTTAAATCTAAATCAACTACTTTAATTGTTGCACTCATATATTTTTTATATAAATCTGTTTCTTTTTCATCAATTATTATTAAAGCATTATCTGGTTTTAAGTCATTATGATATAAACTTTCTGACTTAGAAAGATGATGAAATAAATATAATCCAATTGATAATTGTTTTATAATATGTTGAATCAATTTTTGAAATTTTTTTTTGTCCCCTTTTCTTAATTTAGATAAATCATCTTTATCTTCTGCTGCTTTTTGAATACTTTTTAATGTTTTTCCTTCTTCCAATAAAATTATTTTTTCTTTTTTAAGTCCAATTAGCTCATATTCTATTTTTTCTTCGTTTGATGAGAATTTTTTTTTTAATTCTCCATTATTTCTAATTTCTTCTTTTATCTTTTTTAAATATTCGTCATTACAAGGATAATTAAATGATATAAAATTAAAACACCATAATTTTATATAATAATCTTGTAAAAGTGGCATTATTGGTTCTACTGTTTTTTTTTCTTCTTTTTTCTCTCCTTCTGTTATTTTGTCTTCTTTTTTCTCTCCTTCTGTTATTTTGTCTTCTTTTTCCTCTCCTTCTGTTATTCTGTCTTCTTTTTCCTCTCCTTCTGTTATTTTGTCTTTTTTTTCCTCTCCTTCTGTTATTTTGTCTTTTTTTTCCTCTCCTTCTGTTATTTTGTCTTCTTTTTTCTCTCCTTCTGTTTTTTTTCCTTCTTTTTCCTCTCCTTCTGTTTTTTTTTCTTCTTTTTCCTCTCTTTCTTTTTTTTTTTCTTCTTTTTCCTCTCCTTCTGTTTTTTTTTCTTTTTTTTCCTCTTCTTCTTTTTTATCTTTGTCATTAATTTTTTTAAAAGCATTTATTATATCAAAATTCGAATAATTTTTGTCTTTTTTTATATTTTCATAAATTTCTTTACATATGTTTCCCTCTTTGCCACTTAAAATACTATAAAATAAATCTTCTTTTTTTTCATCTTCGATTTCTTCCATTAATTGTTTTATTTCATCTTGATATTTTCCTTCTTCTTTAAGAAAATTTAAAATAATTTTTAATACATTGTCTCTTTCTTTTTTTATAGTATTATATATTTCAGATTCTTTATTTGCTCCAAGAGTTAATATTTTAAAAAAAACCTTTTGATCTTTTTTTGTTAGACTATTAATTAGACCAAATCCTCTATTTGGCATTTTTATTTAATTTTTTTAGAATTAATTAAAAAAATTAATCATGGGAATAATTAATTAACATTTATTTCCATGTTTTTTATAATTGAATGTTTAAATTATTAACTTGAAGAATAAGTAAGTTTTGATTGAGAATTTTATGAAGTTTTTAAATTTTGTTCAATTTGATTCAAATCATTGATTGATGAAGTAACAAAATTATTTATTATGGGTAAATATTTTTGATTAAATAAGGAATCAGATATATGCTTTTCAAGTCTTTCATATAAATTATCAATTATTCTTAAATGATTTTCAGCAAATGGTAATTGTTTTAAATATTTTTTAATAACTTCATTTGATTTAATAGTTTGAAGATTAACTCTTATTTGTGTAATAATTGTTTTATATTTCGATATCAAAGCATTTTTTAAATTATTTTGAATATAATTTCTTATTTGAGTCAATGAATTTATATAGATAGTATAATAATTTACTTATTTTGCAGTTCTATGAGTCGATGTATTCAGTAGATAAATTTTTATTTATTTCAATAATTAAGCTTATATTATTCATGGTATAAGTTAATATTTGACTATACACTTCATCTAAATTATTTAAATTTAAATCAGATAATTCAATTTGAATATTACTAATTATTTGCTCTAAACTACTTCAACTTTCTGTTCTAGCAGTATTTATTTGCTCATTAATTAATTATAAATATTCTTTATTTTCATCTTTTACAAAATTGATGATAGTTATTTTTTCATTTTTAAAATTAGAATCAATTTGATTAATATATGTAGAAGGGAATAAAGAAGTAGTTAATATATTCTCTTTAAGTGGAAATTGATCTTTTATTGATTTATCCATATAATTTAAAAGGGCAATAAATTGATCTCTCCATTATTTTATCAAATGTTTTATCTATTAGTTCATGATTATCTAAAGTATATGATATATTCATTGCTCTTTCACTTTCTGTCCATATGATTGTTTATTGCTATTTATTTTTTTTTGAGTCTCAAAATATCATATCTCTGATTCCACCTTCCGCCATTTCCGTATATCTACCAATTATTCATCAATTATCCGCAATTGTCGGCCAATTCGCCGTTTCACCATTTATTTTATAATTTGCTTTAATCATTAAGAAAAATTGTTTTCATAAAGCTTTTTATTGACAATAATTATTTCTTTGAATTACAAAAAATATTATAATTCAATTTTTAAATTAAATATATTATAGATAAAATAAAATTTAAATTTAATAATTACGATACTTCAAGTTCTACTTATGATTATTATAGATTAGAAACTTATTCTTATAGTTGTTGTTCTTTATATTTTTATTGGCTTTGCTTGAGTCATACAACTTGCTATGCTTCTCATTATGTTGGATATAATGTTGCAAGTTCAAATAATCATTTAAATTTACAATCAATTAATATGGATAATTATACAAGTA
>JAEEGK010028636.1_pt1 | contig 11167 bp, 10 predicted proteins | sample 8958771 | NCBI WGS metagenome assembly JAEEGK01 (sample SAMN16246547, study PRJNA631951) | gut metagenome | biome: gut microbiome; feature: rumen; material: SC-attached | host: Bos | place: Iran: Karaj | collected 2018-10 | reverse complement strand
GATCGTCGAAAGCGGCAATCCATGATTAAGTTACTTCGTAACAAATGTAATGGTTGAATCGCCATTATTACAACAATTCTGCCATATATACCGGCACAAGCAAGGTCTCACCATCTTTCCGCAAATCTTTGGTGTAAACCAAATATCGGGAACTGATACGGTGTGAATATTTATCACAAAACTCATCCAATGATTTGTGAGACTTATAGCCTGACGATTTAACTTCAATCGGACATATCTTATTGCCTCGTGACAACAAGAAATCTATCTCATAATTATGGTTGTTGCCGTCAGGGAATGTGAAATAGAATAACTTGTCGCCATTGGCAACAATCATCTGAGCAATGGCGTTTTCATAGACGTAGCCCAGATTGGCTTCCAATTTGTCATTCAACAATTTCTGATAAATGGTGTTCTCTGTAAAGGCCTTATCCCAGAACGCAAGCGTTATGAACAAGCCCGTATCACAAAGGAACATTTTATAAGTGGACTGATCCGATGTGAGCGACATGCCTACATTCGGGTCATCAGCATGGTAAGCAACATTGACCGTCTTGCTGTCTTGCATAAGGAAAATAAGATTGTCCACCTGTTCTGCACGTGTCTTTTCTATAACGGTAGAAGGCTGATAGCGATTGGCGTTATGAGACAACTGGGTCGGAATCGCCATAAACAGACGTTCTGCTTTTCCTGTCTTGTCTATCTTCTGAAAGTCTTTTTGATAGAGACGGATAATCGCGCGTTTTACTTTATCTACTGCCGCAAAATTCTTGGTTGCAATATATTTGTTAACAGCCTGAGGCATACCGCCGACGAGCATGTATAGACGGAAATCGCGCAGTAACTTGCGGTTTATATCATCGCCGAAACCACGACGCTTCTCCATGGCTTCACGCAGCAGATCCATGGTCGTTGTATTGCCCAATGCCCAAAGGAATTCCTCATAGTCCATCGGGTACATGTCCAAGGGTTCCTCTTCACTCGGAATGATGATGTTTTCGGTGTTCTTATGAATGCTGATGAGCGAACCAGTCTCGATATAATCGTAACGCCCGTCTTCCACCAACGCCTTGATAGCTTGACGAGCAATAGGATATTTCTGCACCTCGTCAAAGATGATTACCGTATCGCGCTCGTAAAGAGTGACATCCTTAAGCACGCGCAAGCGAGTGAAGAAGTAGTCCATGTCGGAAAGATCATCGAACAAGGACTTCTCTCCTTTGGTTGCTTTGGAGAAATCAAAAATGGCATATGACTTGTATTCGTTTTTCGCGAACTCACGGACAATTGTACTTTTGCCGACACGACGAGCACCTTCTATCAAAAGCGCCGTCTCTCCTTGTGACTCACGCTTCCAATCTAACATCTTCTGATAGATCTTTCGCTTAAAAACTATCTCTTTCATATTGCTCTTTTCGAAATTCTTATCCCTTCGGGAACGATTATTTTCAATTTTCGCTGCAAAGGTACTGCTTTTTTTTGACATGTGCAAATTATTTCCAAGAAAAATGTTCCCTATCCGCAAAATTTATTTCTTCAAAATGTTCCCTGTCCGCAAAATCTTTTCTTGCAAAATGTTCCATGAGCGCAAGATGTTTGTCTGTGCCATTCACATCTTCTTTTAACGATTTTTTCTTTCCCCCAAAAAATTTTCGCGGAATGAAATGGAGCGAGCTATCCTAGGCGGAGGCCGCTCCTTCCAATTCAATGGAAGGACGCTCCGGGGGTCGGCTTACCGCTTGCATCGCCGGACATGCTATACAAAGAAAGAACCCCCAAGACGCAGGATGTAGCGACACCGGCATTGAATGCCGGGAAACAAACATACCAAGCCGGCATACGATGCCGGGTTAATGGACGAAAAGAACGGACGAACGAAACCACCGCTTTTTATGTTAACTTCCAAATTTTCTATCTTAAAAATTGTATATTTTTGATTTTTTTGTCTATTTTCGCTATTTTTGGTTGTATAGTGTAGAGTTTTTAGGCTGCATCCTTATATAATTGAGATCTTTGCCATTCATGTTTTTCTTCGTAGTCACAATCGTTTTGCACTAACGAGAACGCGATTCGTAATAGTTTATTTCTAACGTTATTCACGCAGACACCTAAAGGTTTCCCCTTTTCTTTTAGGCGATTATAATAAATGGCGATATCTTCATTATATCGTGTAGCTATAAATGCTGCTTGCGTAAGGATCGCTTTTAATTGAGCGTTACTATAGTGACTAACATTTTTCTTGTGAGAGATAGAGGTTCCAGACTGTGCAAAGAACGGAGCAACCCCGCAATAAGAGCTTGCCTTTCGCGCAGATGTGATAGTCGCAAAGTTATGCGTACATATTATAAGAGCTGTAGTAGTTATTATCCCCATCCCTTTAATTGACATTATATGTTTATAATTCTTCTCTATCTCGGCGCTACTAGCAATTAGTTCTTGGATATGATCTTCGCATTCTTTGATTTCCTTATTTAATCGTGCTATATCTTGTTGTGATCTTGTATGCATCCAACGCATTTCGTCATTCATCACATGCGTACATTTGATTTCCTGGCTACTTGTATGTTTGCTTTGCTTTTCCTTAACTAATCTATCCCGATAAAGGAAGAGAGATTTTAGTGTACCTAATTTTTCTTCTACCGGCACATAAATGACCATTTTATCCATATGACGGATAGCATAGTCTGCTATTCGATCAGAATCTACACGATCATTTTTGCTTCTAGTGACACCATTACTCATCTTTATTTGTAGTGCACTTTCGCGCCACACATCGTACCCCTTAGCATACAAATAATTACATAGGTGCAATTCATAAGCACCTGTAGTTTCCAAACAAAATAGCCATTCCGATTTATCTGCTCGACCCGTAGCCTTGTCTACCGCTTTGAGCATTTTTCTAAACCCGGAAGGATTGTTCTCGTACACGTCATAGTGCAGGAATTCGGACTGTTCTGCACCAAAATGTACCTTTTTTACTGTTAAATCGAATTTTTCTTTCGAAACATCGATGCCAATTGAAAAATTTTTCATACCTTTGCGCTTTGAAATGAAACAATTAGGATGATTAACCATAAAACTGTACGGACTATCACTTTAATTAGACTCTGAGTCTGCCTTTTTATTTGGTCTTTGCAGTTTATCCAGATGGGGACTTTAACAGTGATTAAGCGGGTAACTTAAGAGGTTTGTATAGTTTACCCATCTGGGGTTAATCTTCCTTTTGACAACAAAGGTACAGATTAACTTTCATATATCCAAATAATTTCTACATTTTTTCAAAAGAGAAGAGAAAGGACTACAACGGTGGATAGATTCTATTATCTGGGAGGTAGATTAGTTTAACCTTCTGTCCGGTAGTCGCCCTTCCAACAAAAGAGGTCATCAACTACCATTTCTTCTCAAGTCCAAATATTAATAATCGTACACTTTAGCTAAGCGGGTGCAAAGTTAAAGGAGGTAATTGCAGCCACCGGCTGGTAGAGTGCAGGACGCAGCTGCTTGGTCAGGGCGAACAAACGTGACAGAAAAAGGTAGACCGTAGGTAAGTATAAAAGAAAACCGCCTCACTCAATGAGCGGGGCGGTCATTAAATAAATCTTTAAAGTTATTTTACTTGTTCACCAGTAGCATTGTAAACCTTGCCATCCGGACGGATGATGAAGAGTTGTCCGTTGCGGAGGATCTTGCGGGTGATGGTGTTGGCCTTGTTCTCGGTTGCCACTACATCCTTGATACCTTCCGTTGGATCCTCTACGTCCTTGACGAGACGAACAGACATACCATAACTACGTGGAGCGGACTGGCTTGTCCATCCGTTCGAGTCGATATGAATAGCCTTGGCATAGTTGTCGCCATCTGGTGTGGACGTCCAATAGAAGCCCTCGGTGGGGAATTCTGAACTCGCAATCCATCCGTGTATTTCGGTTTCGATACGGTAAGCTCCCATCGGAAGGAAGACAGCACCGTTGGCTTCCAGACGCTCCCATTCTACGGGCAGGTAGTTGTTGGCAGTAAAGTTCTGCACATTCAGTTTCACCTGCAAGGTATCCGGCAACTCGAATGTATCGGGCAGGATGATAAGGCCTCTTTCGGGGTTGAAGTTCCCCATGTCTATCTGACCCAATGTCCATTTGGAGGCAGCGTCCGCACGTTGGGTGAACAGATAATCCCACTCGTCGGCACTCATGGCGCGCCACGTGCCCGGCTCCACACTATTATTCATGATCGGGTTATTGCCCCACTCGTTATAGGTAGCATAGTCCGCATCGTTAGTGCTTACTTTGTTCCATTCGTCACCGGTGCCCCAGCCGAAGAGATCATACCAGTAGATCACATTAGGCCACGTAATAAATTGATTTTTATCTTTCAGCTCTTCCCACTGCTTGGAACCAAAATGGAGAACCGGAACATGATTCCAGAACTGCAGGTTCGCTTTCGAGAATTGCACTTGTTTGCCCTCGGCATTGACGGTGAACTTGCCGCTCAGAGCGTCCGTCTCTGGAACCAAGTTGGTATCGTCGGTCGCGTCGATACATGCCGCCCAGATACCGAGTCCACCGCCTTCTATTCCTTTCGTAAATAAGACATATGCCAGATTTCCTTCGCTTTCGAACGCACGGTCATTGATATTATTGTGGTCAAGAATCGTTTTGTGGCCTATTTTCTCGCCGTTCGGAGTGACGGTATAGCAGTACGATTGATAGATATTGTAATCCTTGTTATGCTCCGAAGTAAACAAATGGTAATTGCCGTTCGCTTTGACTGCACCAATGAGTTTCGGTTCGATATTGGCTTCCTCATTCAGCCAATAGCCGTACGGCGTTTCAGGATGAAGTTTTGTTCCATCCAGTTTCACGCTGTTCATATACAGAAAATACTCAACTCGGACAACGTTGAAAAAATGGACTTGGCTGGAGAAAACAGTCAGGGTATCACCATGGAAAACACATGCATGGCCCGCATGCTGACAGATGGTGTCGCCGATGACGACATGCCCAAGCACATCGCCGTTCGGATAGAGACGATTGTAAACCAAAAACGAACGTGTATTATCCGGGAAAGCATAATATACCAATGCCACACTACTATCGCTCAGCGTGACCATCTCGTCCGGTGTGTACGATTGATTCAGCTGACCCTCATGCCGTATCACACCATAATCCTCTACGCGCACCGCGTCTGGCCATTTATTCTGAAGGTCCGGTCCGAGACGCTCCGCATCGTAGCCTTCATCTTCACGTACATAAATCATATACATGTCGCCGTTCGGTGCCGGGCTGAAAGCAAAATTGATGGACGGATAGACGGAATCCACTCGCTGCGCGAGAATCTGACCATCCTTATCCATACAAACCAACTCGCGGTAATAATGGAACATACCGAGCGTTTTGTCGCCTACCTGCTCATTGACCTGCTCCAGAATAATGGAACCAAAATAAATATAATCTCCGCTGACGCCAATCTGCTGACCCATATAAGCGCGGCCTAATGCCGCCGAGTCATGCTTGTACATAGGTAATTGGACACCGTCCGGAGACCATACCGGTTCGCCGTCCTGCGTGTAGCAATAGGCATAGGCCTTCAATCCGTCTCCTACGAAAGTCAATTCTGAGGTCTCTCCGGAAGTTCTTCGGGTATCCGCATAGTCGAAAACGACGTTACCATTGGGCAAGGTGTCCATATTGACCTGACCGAAAGAAGCATTCAAGTTAGGCTGAGAGGAGATCAAAATACCATGACCGGGGAACATCTTGTTACCATCCTTGTCCAATTTCTGGTAATGCAGATAGAACATGGGTTGCGCCATCTTCTGACCTGTCCTCGGATTGATCTGTTTACCGCGCGATTCATAGGCAATCAGCGTAGTTCCATCCGCCTTACGGATCATAACAGGATCGTAGTAAGACATCGTGTCCTGCGAATCATCGGCGCAGTCAATAAGCGTCTGACCGAAGTCGCCCGGAGTCCACTGCGCTGCCGCAGGCAGCATCATTGCGGCACAGAGAAATGTAAATAGTTTTCTCATACTTTAAATGAATTTAATTGTTATATATTAATTATTTGTTAATTATATACGACAAAGCGGCAAGTGCACGAAGCACCTGCCGCTTGTTTGCCGGTTTATCTGCCTGATTTGCTACCTTTTGTGAGCTCGTCTCGCGCCACATACATACATACATACATACATACATACATACATGCGCCGCCGCGCTTGTTGTAACGAGGTTATATGTGAGAAGATGATTCAAAATCATGTTTACAAAATTGAGTAATAGACTCCTTTGTCAAAAAAACGCTGCAAAGATACTGCTTTTTTTTCAAATATGCAAGTTTTTCCGACAGGAAATCAAAATTAAATGAATTTTGAAAGCAAAAAACAAAAAATGAAATGAAAAAGCAAGGCGAAATAAAAAATGAATAGGTGCAGGTTTTTAGTGCCTGCACCTGTCCAATTACGTTGGACAAAAAAACCTCCCAAGTTTTGAAGCTTGGGAGGCCCGGTAACTGCAAGTGCCTGTTTGGAATTATCGTTGGTAGGCTTTACCGGATGGTATAGGCAACCGTGTAGCCGTAGCCTTGGCACACTTGGTTGCCTCGTATGGTGTAGGCTACATTATAGCCGTAGCCATTACAAACTTTGTCATCGCGTATGGTGTAAGCGACGCTGTAACCATAGCCGTCGCATATCTGATTGCCGCGTATGGTATAGGCTACGTTGTAACCGTAGCCGTTGCATACCTTATCGCCGCGTACCGTGTACACAACTTCATAGCCATAGCCCCTGCAAATCTTCTTGGTGTTTGCAGTACTGCCGCCACCCGGACTGACGTCGGCATGTTCGCACGCGCAGAACAGTAAGGCTATGAGTATGAAAAGGAGTTTCTTCATATCTTAATGCACCATTGCCGCGATGTATATATAATGATCCAGGACAAAACTGGGCGGGTATCCATGCTCCACATTTTCGATGATTTCACTATCTTTTATATGCGAGAACACCTCACGTTTCTCTTCCTCCGTGAACGGTAATCCATACCTGCAATCGTCGAGACCTTTTGATAAAGCCTCCCAGTACTCTTGACGGTGCTTTGCTAATTCTTCCGGACTCATTTTGCTTGCTTTTTATTGTTCAACCAATTGACTAAATTCTCACGGAGATGCTTGATATATTCCTCAATTATCTGTTCATGAGAAGCACCAGTATAGTCACAAGATACAAGCAGATACTCCGTGGCAAAGTCCGCCACAATTTCAGCCCCTTGTTTGGGCGACAAATTAAGCTCCTTGCCTTTAGCCGACAGGGTATCAAGGAGTGCGTTCTTTACAGCTTTCTTTATCAAAACATCATTTTCCATACAACTTCTTTGAAATTTTCTGCAAAGATACAAAAAAAGTGTCCAATTACTTTGGACAGTTTTCAAAAAAATGCAAAAAAAGTGAATTTTTTCACGAAATTCGCGATTTTTGGCGAAAATCGTCGTGAAAAAAGGCGTTTTTTGCGTCGCGTTAGGGATTGGAACGGGCAAACTTGGTACACGGAGTGTGCGGAACCCCTGCAAAGCCCGACCGACGTAGCTCTGGAGAGGATGATCTGCAGAACTATGGAGGAACGCTCAAATAAAAATAGTCGAACAAAATACCAAGGTGCAAGTCGCGCCAAAGACCAAGCTGCCGGTGGTGCTGAAGATACGCCCGCCCGTCGGGAAAAAGCCCGCCGAAGCGAGCCTTCCTCAACCGATAGGACCGAGGACGCGCTTGTGCTTGCCCTGCGCGCGCTGTGCCAACTCGGTAAACGCCATAGCGTTAATGCCGTACACTTTCCAGTACTGCTCGTTCTCGCCTGCGAGATACGTGGCAGAATGACCGGAAACGTACTCAAAATGCTGCATGATGGCTTGGGCTGAAGACATGAGCGATTCCAACTGCTCATCGGTACAGCGACAAAGGATTTGTTCAAGAGTAATCATAACTAATACGGATTTTAGAAATTATATTTATAAGATTCGGCGCGGAGGGCTTCGAACTGCCGCTCTGCCTGTGCTCTTTTGCGCTCGCGCGCAAGCTCTTTTTCCAATTGGGAATAGAGCCATGCGCCACGACCATTTATTAAATCATTCTCAACGGCGAGGATTTCCTCGAAATCGGCTTTCGTGAAATGCGGTGCTTTCTTGACCGGCTGCTTTGCTACCGGCTTGGGCTGCTGCACTATCTGTTGCGCGGCTTGCTGTGCGATTTCTTTCTTTACCTCGATAGGGGCGGTAGAAACCTGCTCAAACTCGAAGTTAAAACTGAGTTGCTGTGTGCTACACTGATTTTTCATAAAGCCTATTCATTTAAGAGGTTAAATGCCACCTGCCATTAAAGACAGGTGGCTTTCTTCATATCATGCTTGACAAACTGCTTCCGGTACATAGAAATGGGTTACGGGGAAGAAAGTGTAGGACTCACCTGTTTCTTTGTTCACCCGGCTTACCGGCTTGCCCCATGCGGGGAAACGATTCTCAACGGTGTTCATAACCTTGAAGCCTTCGCGCTCCCATTGCTCGCGGGTTTTAAGGATGGAGAGATTGTGAAGCTTCTTGTAGTAGATACAAAGCAGATTGTTGATGCGCTCATCCGAGCCGTACTCTTCACGGAGTTTCTTGCAGAGGGAACGGAGGCTCTGACGCTCTGTTTGCGGCTGCTCCATTGCATTGTTCTTTACTTCGGTTGCCTGACTGTTTTTCTTAGATGCTTTCATAACTGTACTGTTTTTGAATTGTTAAACTTATTTGTTTGCGATTTGTTTCTTTTACAATGCTTTCAGAGTTGACGTAGTGTAGTTCGCATATTCCGTGAACAGCAAGACTTCCGCAAAATTTACTACCGTTTACCGGCTGGAGAAATTTTTAGCTATCGCAGATCAGCGCCGGAACATGTTTAGCCTTGCCATACGGAAAGAACCAACTACCTTTGCATTGCTAAAAGGAACGACATAAATCGCCAAACGGGTAAGTAATTCAGGGACAGGACATGAAAGCCAAGAAATGGTTAGGCTCGAAGTGACAATGCGGTTAATGGCAGCTGCTGGAGCGGGGCTGATAGGTAACTCTGTGCTCCGTGTGTACGGCTTGAGTGCTTCAACTGCTGTAGCAGATACAAGGCTTCCTTGACAGACTAACAGCGGGCTTTATTGGGGCTTGCTTGGCTTGGTTGAACACCTCACTTGAAATCGTTGCAGGAAAAAGGGTGTACAGTTTGGGCAAGAAACAGTGTCCACAACTTCCACAACCTGAATTTATGCGGGAAGAAGTAAAGTATGATTGTAGAAATAACCGGTTTATTGTGGAGGAATTGTGGAAATGAATAGGAGTTGTGGAAAAATGTGGAAGAAATGTGGAGCGATTTACACAACACAAACCCAGAAAAATCAAGGTTGTAGCAATTGTTTCTATTGTAGAAAGAAAAATATATATAATAGTGCGAAGAGTTGCTAAAAAGAAAGACGCACCGCGCTTCACAGCGCAGTACGTCCGGAATGATAATAAATTGAAGAAAAGTTAAGGTTTAGGCGGGGTACGGCTAATCCTTCACTTGGATCAACCGTGAGAGATGCCAGAGCACATCATGGGCCTCTTCAACGGCAATGTTCTGGGCGTGACAGGATGCGGAGACCGTCATGCCGGGCACGGATGCGTCGGTTATGATTACATGAAACTCGCTAATCAATCCGGTGTGTTCCGGGGTAGCTACTTTGACGATTTGCAGTTGCTCAGTCTGCGGGATAGCATTTTGTTCTTCGTTCATAATTGCAATGATTTAATTGTTATTATAATAGGTACGTGTGTACGGCTATTCGAGGGTTATACCGTAGCGCTTGCAGATTTCGAGGTAATCGAAAACAAGCACCTGGTCGGTAAACGACTTTTTGCGATTGGTTCGCTGACCTTTCTCATCTTCCTCATACTGTACGATGCCATCTTTGATGTCATCAAACCGGACAGAGTGCTTATGACCAATCAGCTCGGGACTATGCTCCAGATAGTAATCGAGCGATGCCTTGGGAAGCACCTTCTGACCCGTTTTCTTGGCGTGCTCCAGATAGAGTTCAAAGATAGTTTTAACTCGTATCTGAAGGATAGTCTTGGCTTGCTGATAGACCATCTTGCTCTCGTCGGTTGTCAGTTCCTGCACCGAATCGATGCGGTAATGACAACGCTCGTATATCTTGCCCTGCGAAGCCAAGAAGTTAACGATGTTCCACCATACTCCGACATCCTGGTTCGTTTTACATTTCTCGCTCTGTATCTTGATACCTTTGATGGCGATGGTTTTAAGATCTTCGTAGGTAAAGGGCAGTTCGAGTTGGTTACGAAGAGTCTGGAAGGCAGCCAATGGCACTACCCAGTTCTTGAGAATACGTATCTCGACCGGCTCGCCTTTGAGGGCAGTTTGTATATCTTCCAGCGTGGAGATATACGCAGTATGGAAGTTCTGCTCGAAATAGGATCGGTTGTTGAGTATCTGCAGCGTGAGATGCGAACATCCGAGCTTCCGGACTTCCGTCATGCGCTCAAAGCGGGCTGTCTGCTCCGAGGTAGGCGTATGCAGATCGAAACTCAAGAACACGAAACGGGTAAAGAGCGCGATATCCGATACCGCCATCTCCTGACCGGAAATGATGACGCCGGTATCAACCTTGGTTATCTCGCGCTTCTTATCCTTATCCATATTCATACGGTTACGACCGGTGCCATCCCACAAGCCTTTCAGAAACTCGCGTTTAGTTATATCTATACTGTCCTTGTACTCGTCGAGATGAACAAGCGCGTTGGAGGTCTGTGCAACGGCATCCGACAGCGCCGCCACGGTAGAGTTCTCTATATTCGGCGGGTTGTTCTCGATGATGAAGAACGACATCAGACTGTGACCTAACTCGGACTTTCCGGAGTGTGGTGGACCGAACAAATTAAGTAGTGGGAACCACTTCGTATAATCTACGATTATATCACGGAATAGAGAGGCGAGAAGATAACACAAACCAATCTTCGCATTATCCCCGAAAACCTCTACAAGCATGGAGGAAAAACCTTTGAGGGTGACGCTGCCGTACGCCTTATGAACGAAGCTGCGTTCAAACTCATAGAACTTGGTATCTTTGTAGAGTTTGGAGAATGCCGGAAGA
>JAEEGK010028635.1_pt1 | contig 11167 bp, 7 predicted proteins | sample 8958771 | NCBI WGS metagenome assembly JAEEGK01 (sample SAMN16246547, study PRJNA631951) | gut metagenome | biome: gut microbiome; feature: rumen; material: SC-attached | host: Bos | place: Iran: Karaj | collected 2018-10 | reverse complement strand
TCTTCGTTATCCTGCACGGCGACATCCACCATGCCGAAGGCAGTGATTTCCAGGTTTTCGACCGGAGTGATGTAGACACGGGCACCGACATCGAATGTAGCGGCGGTTTCGTCTTCATCATCCAAGGTGTGTGTGTGGTATTCTACAGGGATACCAACCTTGATGAATTCAGCAAACTTGAAGGCCGGTTCGGCATACAGGAAGAAGTATTCCGGAATTTCGCCGTTGTCAAGATCGCTAGCTTCTTCGGCAGCATCACCCCTGTCGATGAGAGCGTAGAAGGCTGTCGTCTTGATATCGAATATACTCACTTCGAAAGTCGGTTCAACCAAGAAGGCGTGGGCGGTAGAAGTCCAGTCCTGACCTTCCACGACATCGCCGTCGTCCATCAGGTAGTCGGCATGGAAACCATACACAGCTCTGAAGCCAAAGCCACCGAGAGAGAGGCCCGCTTCTACACCGGCATGGAGTTCGTTATGCTGTGCGGTCTGGAAGCTCTTGTAGTCCACATACGGACGCAGGTGCTGACCGGCATAGTCGAATTCGTAGGCTGCGTGGACGTCGTAAACCTTGGCACCTTCTTCGTCGGACCAATCGTTATCGCCGCTACCAAAGCCGAAGCCAAGAATGAAACCGGCCAAGTCGATTTCAAAACCGCGGATGTCGTGTTCCTTCATGCCTGCAGCATTGTCAGCAGGATCGTCGTAGTCATAGTAGGCAACGAATGCGCCTTCCGAGAAGGTCAGGTCGCCCAGCTTAACCGCGAAGAAATCAGCCGGCTGGTACTGAATATAGGCTCCATTGTAAATGGCGGCCGGATCAGTAGTTTCGCCGTCGGCTTCGAGGCCTACGAATGCAGACCACTTTTCGTTGAACTTGACTTCAAAATTCAGGTCGAAGGTGGAGGCGTAGGAATGGTTCAGATCGTCATCGACCCAAACATTGCCTGTGTAGGCATCAAATTCCACTTCGCCATTGTACTTGACTTCCATTTGGGCTTCAGAAGTGCCTTCGTTCATGCTAGCCTTGAGCATGCCGAGAGCGTTACCGGCGGCGTCAGCGACTTCGCCCGGATTCGTATTTTCAGCAGGAGCAGATTCAGCAGTTTTTTCTTCAGCAGGAGCAGCGGCAGGCTGTTCAGCAGGAGTTTCCTGTGCCGGAGCAGCGGCAGTCTGAGCAGGAGCTGCGGCAGGGGCTTCCTGTGCAGGGGCCGGAGCGGCCTGTTCAGCAGGTGCAGCGGCAGGAGCTTCAGCAACAGGTGCTGCAGCGGGGGCTTCGGCTGCAGGGGCGGCTTCCTGAGCAAATGCCGATGCGGCAAAGAAGGAGGCGGCTGCAAGGCCGAACAAAAGATTAGACGTCAAACGGTTCTTCATTTTTCTCTCCCTTGACGGATTGATTTTCTGTTTTTGTAACACTCCGTCAGGTTTTTTACAAATAGTGCTACAAAAACGCTTGGCTATCGCCTTCTGTGTGCTATTACTGCAAAATGCGTGCCAAGATGTTTTAGTTTAGTTTCAAAATTAGGCTAATCTAATTCAGACTTTTTAATTAAGGGCCGGCAGGTTTTGGGCCTACCAGCCCTTAATGGTTCTTGATTCTAAAAGGTTAGTCTTCGAATCTCTTTTCCTTGTTGGCCTTCATGCCGAAGAGCTTGAGGAAGATGCCCGTACCCACAAGAGCCACGATAGCGGCAACAATCCACTTGGTATCGCCTCCAACCGGCACCTGGTAAAGGAGAACAGCCACAGCCCAGGCAAGAATCGTCTGAACCGTTGCCATAAGGAACGCAAGGCCGAGACCGATTTCGCGGGCTACGACACCCATTGCAGCAAGGCAAGGCACATAGAGCAAGATAAAGATGAGGAATGCGAACACCTGCCAGTTGAAGCCATCCACCGGGTTGCCGTTCTTATCCGGGTTGTGGAAGTAAGAGCGGAGGTTGGCGTAGATGTCGGCGGTTTCGGAAAGGTCACCTTCTTCGAGAGCGCCCATTTCGTCTTCGTCAAGCGTGAGGCCTGCAGCGGCGAGTTTTTCGAACACTGTTTCGCGGGTCTTTTCATCCTCTTCTTCTTCGCCGAAGGTGGCAATGGCGGCGAATTCTTCGCAGGTCAGCACCTTGGCATCAGTAATCTTGTCGAGAGTTTCTTTCTTGAGTTCGGCAGCTTCCTGGCCTTCCAATTCACCGGCGGTTCCGAGAATGTCGGTGAGCGAGCCGAAGACTTCAGAGAGGTTTGCCGGAATCGAACCGAGAGCTTCGAGTACGGCGCCCTTGATATCGGGTGCGCCACCTTCTTCCTCTTCTTCGGCGGGGCATTCGTCTACACCGGCGATAAGCACCTTTTCTTCTTCGGCCTTTTCTTCGGCGGCTTCTGCGGTTTCAGCAGGAGCGGCGGCACTGTCAGCGACCATAGCGCTATCCGTTGCAGCGGAATCAGCAGCGGCAACAGCAGCAAGTTCGGCGGCCGGTTCAGCAGCCTTATTCGTATCGGCAACAGCTGAATCTGCATTTGTGCTGTCTGCGACAGCGGCAACCTGTTCCGGAGCCGGGGCTTCGGCGGCAGGCGTTTCAGCAGCAGGTTCTTCAGCCTTCGGCTCTTCAGCAGGAGCTTCCGCATTTTCACCCGCCATCGAATACAGCGAGTTCATTGTACCGATAACGGCTTCCTTGGCCAACAGGCCCGTAAACAGCGACACGGATGCGGGCCAGTTTTCCTTTTCGACACCGAAGGGTTCGAACACCGGCGTAATCGCCTTACCGATGGTAGAAAGCAAGCTGTTTTCGGAATCGCCATTACCGGCTGTAAATTCAAAACCTGCCGGTTCATCGGCCGGAGCATTTTCGTCCGCAGCCTTCTCCACAATACCGAAGCTGTTGAGGAAGCCGAGGATTGCAACGGCAAGCGTAATCACCTTACCGGCGCGCCAGATGTAGTCGCGCAGGCGCTGCCAGCAGTGAATCATCAGGGACTTGAACTTGGGCAAGTGATACGGCGGAAGTTCCATCACAAAGTTGCTGGCCTGACCCTGGAAAAGCGATTTTTTCAGGAACAAACCGTAAGCAACAGCGAACAGCACACCGGCGAGGTAAAGCAGGAACACCACCGTGCCCGCCATCTTGCCGAAGAATGCAGCGGCAAACAGCGCATACACCGGAAGGCGGGCGCCGCAGCTCATGAACGGCACCAAGAAGATGGTAAGGAAACGTTCACGCTTGGATTCCAGCACGCGAGAGCCCATAATGCCCGGCACACCGCAACCAAAACCCACCATCATCGGCACGAAGGCGCGACCCGGGAGTCCAAGGAATCTCATGAAGCGGTCTGCAACGAAAGCCGCGCGGGCCATGTAACCCGAGTCTTCCAAGAACGAAAGGCACAGGAACATGAAGAAGATGACCGGAATGAAGGTCGAAACCGTCTGGATACCGGCACCGATACCGTCGGCGAGAATAGCGGACACAAAGCCCGGCGCATGGAAGACGTCCGTGAGCACGTAGCCGAGGCCGTCCACAAAGATTGCGCCAAAGAGCACGTCAAAGAAATCAATGAATGCAGAACCAATAGTGACCGCGACCCAGAACACCAAATACATGATGACAAGGAAGATCGGGAGAGCAGCCCAGCGGTTCAAAAGCACAGCATCAAGTTTATCCGAGAAGGTCTTCTTCTCGCGTGCAGCGACAATTGCCTTACCTGCCACACTGTGCGAAATGGAATAGCGGTTTTCGGCCATCGCAAATTCCGGTTCTTCACCCAGAATCTTCACGATTTCAGTCTTGTCAAGCTTTACGCTTGCTTCGGCGAATTTGTCTGCATAGCTTTTCTGGTTGCCCAAGTACATGAGCGAAACCCAGCGAGCGTCGGCATCCAAGAGCTTTGCGACCGGAGCCACCTTCGGTTCCAAGACCTTGACGGCTTCTTCAATCTTGTCGCCATAAACCATCGGCTTCGGGAGCGGCATGGGGGAGGCGAGTACGTGACCCATCTGGCTGATAAAGTTGGTGACGCTCTTTTCGCTCACGGCAGAAAGCGGAATGCAAGGCACGCCGTAAACGTCAGAAAGTTCGTCGAGATCCAGCTGGATTCCACGATTTTCGGCGATATCCATCATGTTGACGGCAATCACCATCGGGATATGCATATCGGCAAGCTGACTCGTGAGGAACAGGTTACGTTCGAGGTTCGTGGCATCAACGATGTTGATGATCAGGCTCGCTTCGCGGCTGAGCAAATAGTCAACAGCAGCGCGTTCGTCTTCAGCATTTGCGAACAGGGCGTAAGTACCCGGAAGGTCCACCAGGCGAATCTGACGGTCACCCAGTTCAAAATAACCTTCTTTCTTTTCAACAGTCACGCCAGGCCAGTTACCTACATGCTGGCGAGCACCTGTAAGGGCGTTAAAGAGAGCCGTCTTACCGCAGTTCGGGTTACCGGCAATTGCAATCGTCAAAAGTTTTCTAGCAGCCATTATACCCTCCTCAACTTAAGCACGTTCGCTTCTTCTTTACGGAGCGAGAGTCTATAAGAAAGCACGGCCACTTCGATCGGATCGCCGAGAGGAGCAGCCTGCAAGACTTCGATCTGAACGCCACGTACAAGCCCCATCGAAAGAAGTTTGGACTTGTAGCGGGAATCGCCTTCGTTATAGCCGACGATTTCCACCTTGTCGCCCTTTTTAAGTTCAGAGAACTTGGGCTCGGTACTCCATTTTTTCGTTTGCGACTTGCCGCCGCAACCACAATTACAGCTCATTTTTTCCTCTTGTTGAGATTTTCCACAGATTTCATAAACTCTTCAATTTTGGCGAGCGTCTCTGCCGAAAGGATGTGTTCCATGTTGCAGGCGTCCGTGTTGGCGTTGTCATCGGATACGCCCAGGTGAATCAGGAACTGCCTCAGTAAAAGATGTCGGTTCAAGATGACGACCGCAACTCGTTTCCCTTCTTCAGTGAGTTCTACGCCGCTGTAAGGCTCCTGCGACACAAGTCCCTGCTTCTTGAGCTCAGCTACGGCACGTGCCACCGAGGGCATTTTGACCGTAAGGGCCGCCGCGATATCCCTGATTCGGGCGATTTTGTTGGTTTGGAGCAAAACGTGAATCACTTCCAAATAATCTTCAAGACTCTGAGTTAGCTTAGATCGTTTCATTCTTTGCCTAAATGGGTTTAGCTTTGTCTAATTAGACGCGGCTAATGTAGGAAAAGTAAAAGAGTTTGGCAAGGCTAATCTTGTTTTCTTTGGAAAATTTTTTTAGATTTGGCTAAAAATGTATCAAAATAAAAAGAAAAGGGCGAAATCGTTCATTTCGTCCCTATATATGTATTGTTTGTAATTTCGATTATTTTTTCGTTTTTTTCAAGGCAGGGCCCATGAAATCTTCGATTTTGCCCAGGGTTTCGCCTGAAAGAATATGCTCCATGCAGCAGGCGTCCTTGTCGGCGATGGCTTCGGAGACGCCCAGGCGAATCAAGAAGCTTTTCAGCAGAAGATGACGGTTCAAAATAGCGGTGGCAACACGCTTGCCTTCTTCGGTGAGTTCTACGCCGCTGTATGGTTCCTGTGTCACGAGCCCGAGCTTCTTGAGTTCGATCATGGCTTTTGCCACAGACGGCATCTTGACCGAAAGAGAGGAGGCGATGTCCTTGACGCGGGCAATTCCGTGAGCAAGGCGCAACATGTGCACCATCTCCAGGTAGTCTTCGAGACTTTGACTGAGCTTTGTGTTTTCCATTTGCTAATCAATATAGGAAGGCTCGAATATTCGGTCAACTTCTTTTGGCGGGAGCATGTTGTTTTAGGGGCATCATGCTCTTGGCGCAAATACCCATGGTCGACATGTTGTGCAACAGTGCCGAGGTCGATGGGGTCAGTATTCCGAAGAATCCTGCAGCCAATAGGGCGGTGTTGAAGGTGACGATAAAGCGGTAATTTGCCTGGATTTTGTCCATGAGTTGGGTGCTCAGGTCCTTTAATTCGGCGAGGTCTCGCAAATCTTCGCTACGGAGCGTTACGTCGGCGGTTTCGCGGGCGATGTCGCTGGCGTCGCTTAATGCTACCGAAACGTTGGCGGCGGCAAGAGCCGGGGCGTCGTTGATTCCGTCTCCTACCATAATCACGCGGTGGCCTTCGGCTTTCATTTTTTCCACATAGCGGTGCTTGTCTTCGGGCAAGACTTGCGCATAAAAGATGTCGATGCCCAGCAACTGGGCGGTGCGTTCGGCGGCCTTTTGGCTGTCGCCGGTAATCATCGCCACATGCTTGATTCCGCGTTCACGGAGCATGCGGATGGCTTCGGCGGCTTCGTCTCGGGGCGGGTCGCTGATGCAGAGGACTCCGGCCAATTTTCCGCCGATGCCAAGGTAAATCACCGAGGCGGCCCCGGCGAGTTCGTCGATGCGCTTCTGTTCGGCATCGCTTACGGTCACATGTTCGTCTTCGACGACGAAATGCTTGCTTCCGATAACGGCGCGTTCCCCGTTCAGAGTCGTCGCGATACCGTGTGCCACGATGTATTTCACGTCAGCGTGTTCCTCTTCGTGGTCAATGCCCCTGTCGAGAGCCCCGCGCACGATGGCGCGCGCCATGCTGTGCGGGAAATGTTCCTCGATGCATGCCGCGATGCGAAGCACCTCTTCTTCGCTGCGGTCATTGAAGGGGATTACCTTTTCCAGCTTCGGTTCTGCCTTGGTGAGCGTCCCCGTCTTGTCAAAGACGATGGTATCGGCGAGGGCGAATTCTTCAAGGTATTTGCCGCCTTTTACAGTCATGTTGCGGTCGGCCGCCTCGCGCAGTGCCGAAATGACCGAAATCGGGGTCGAAAGCTTGATGGCGCAGGAATAATCGACCATCAAAATCGAAACTGCCTTGGTGACGTTGCGAGTGAATAACAGCGTCAGCCCGAATCCCAGGAAACTGTAAGGCACGATGCCGTCGGCGAGTCTTTCTGCCTTGCTCTGGATGGAAGCCTTCAGGTCTTCGGATTGATCAATCAGCTCGATGATTTTTTGAATCTTGGTGTTGCCATTTACAGCCCGCACCGAGACGACGATTGAGCCTTCGTCTAGGATGGTTCCTGCAAATACGGACTTCCCGGCGGATTTGTGCACCGCCTGAGATTCGCCCGTCATGGTTGCTTCATTGACGAAGGCGTCGCCTTCGACGACTGTTCCGTCTACCGGAATCATGGCTCCCGAGCGGATTCGAACCAAGTCGCTTTCCTTGACATCCTGCAGATGCATCTGGACATCGACCCCGTCCTTGACGACCCATACCAAGTCCACCTTGACGGCGAGGCTTGCGGTAAGTGCCGTTCGCGTGCGTGCCTTGGTGTATTCTTCCAGAAGGCCGCTGACGCTCAACAGGAACATGATGGTTCCTGCAGAATTGTAGTTGCGTTGTAGGAGACTTGCACCGATGGCGGCTCCGTCCAAAACTTCTACGGTCAGCTTGCCCTGCGAAAGAATATCTAGCCCTTTCACGACATATTTCAGTCCCTTGTAAATGTGGACTGCCGTCCTGATGGGCAGCGGCACGAACCACTTGAACAGATAGCGGCGTGCCAGCATGAATGCGAGCTTGTTCTTGAATCTGGAATCCAGGGCCTGCAACTGGTAGGCGGTATCGGGTTCGCCTTCGGGGAGTGTCGCGAGATCCAGTTTTTGGATAAACGCTATCAACTGCTCGCGGTTAAACTGTTCACGAGAACCGGTTTCGTATTCAATAAGAATACCACCGTTTTCGGAGTGGACGACTGCGCGTTTTACATAAAGATTCGCCACGCATGCCTTGTGAATGCGCGACTCAAGTTCCGGTTCAAAAGCGTACGCCCCCGCACGAAAGCGGATACGCCCCGGCTTGTCGTAAACAATTCTTGTGTGCATAGTAGATTACTTAAGGCCTGCTTCGTTCTTTGCGTCGTTGCAAATGTCTGCGGCTTCGTCCTTCATATCCTGGAAGGTGGCCTTGGCGTCTGCAGTAAACTTCATGCCGTGAGCAAGTCCCTTGACGGCGTATTCGCGGGTCTTCGGGGCCTTCAGGATTTTCTTGGCGATGGCGGATCCGATGGCTCCACCTACGACGCACCAGAACTTTTCATTTTTCCAAATAGACATGATTTACTCCTTGGTTGTTTGGTTGATATCTAAAATCTATCTATTTCCAAAACTCTTGTTTATTACATACAAACTAACTTAAAGCTGGAGGCGGCAGTCCTCTCTAACGCTCATTTGACTAACATTATTAGGGTCTGTGAATTTTGTTTTGAATGAAAAACTTTATTAGATTCATAAAAGTCTAATTGGAGTAGAAAAATTTTAGGCGTATACGTATTTTCTGGCCCAAAAAACGGAAAAAGTGTATGCAAGTTTCTCGTGTCAACCAATTTTTTGCCCGAATGGGGCGTTTTCAGGTAACTCATCGTTGGCTTATCCTCTCGGCGACTATCATTTTGACTATAGCGGCATGTCTCGGACTTCCGCACCTTTCCATGTCCAGCAGCGATGACGAGTGGTTCGATGATAGGGATCAAATAAAACTGAACCAGGAGCATTTTTACGACATCTTCGGCAGTGATGATTCCTTTATGGTGTTGGTCCGTGCTGACGATGTCTTTGCACCTGAAGTGCTTTCGGCTATCGACCGGCTTTCAAAAAGGTTGGAAAACGAAGTCCCGTATGCCGAACGTGTCGTCTCCTTGACGCACAACCTTTCAATCCCCAAGGCAAATGACGAAGGCTTCGAAGTCATTGACCCTTTCGAAGAGGGAATACCCGCCGATCCGCAGGAAATTGCAACTAAAAAGTCGTTGGTGATGAGCCGCCAATCGTTGGTAAACGGTATCGTCTCGGATGACTGCAAGGAAACCTGGGTGATTCTTTCGCTGAAAAAGTACGAAGGCGGTGTAGAATTCGGTAAGGATAGCATTGCGCCTTTCGCACGGAAGGTCATTGAATCCGAAGAATTCAAGAGCGACCGTTATCAGCTTTTGCAAACGGGGATGAGCTACACCGAAATGGAGGAAGAAGAAGTGATCACTCGTGAATGCATTATCCGCATTGGCGTGGGTTTTGCGGTGATGCTCCTTTGCCTTATTCTTTTTGTGCGCTCGTTGCGTGGGGTAGTGGTGCCTGCCATCGCGACCGTTTGCGGCATCGCCTCGGTTTTGGGAATCAATGCTTGGCTCGGTATTACGGGGGATTCCTCGATGGTGGCGCTCCCGGTGCTTTTGGGAATGGCGCTTTCGGTGGGCTATTCCATCCACTACATCAATGCGTTCCGTATGCAGTTCCGCCGTTCTGGCAAGCGCAAGGAATCGGTTGTCTTCGCCATTCAAGAAACAGGCTGGCCTATCTTCTTTACGGTCATTACCACGGTAGCTTCGCTCCTTTCGTTCTTATTTGCGGGCATTCGCCCCATTCGCTGGATTGGAGGTATCTCGGCGGGCATCGTGTCCATGGTATGCCTCTACGTGATGGTGCTGATTCCTATCCTCATGAGTTTTGGACGCAATACGGAACCTAAACCCGATATGCTTAAGAGTGCGGGGGCGACTAAGGCCGATATCCTCTTTGAATTTTTTGGCCGCAAGATTTGCCGCCATAGCGTCATTATTGCCGTTGTTGCTGGAGCCTTCATGCTGTTCCAGGTTCCAGGTATTGCCCACATCGATGTGAATATGGACTACACGAAGACCATGGGCCAAAAGATTCCTTATGTGGTGCGGCTTTTGGACATGCTCAGCGGAAAGTTGGGGAGCCTCTACGATTTTAACGTGATGGTGGAATTCGATGATCCTGACGCCTTGAAAGATCCGGCGAATATGAATCGTCTTATGGAATTGGAAGAAAAACTCGGGACGCTTCAGCTTACAAAAGTTTCAAACGGAAAACCGCGCGTGCAGTCAGTCACGAGTCTCGTAAAGGAAATGAACCGCACCTTGAATAGCGACGACACTGCCTACTTCGCTATCCCCGCCGAGCATGATATGCTTTCGCAGGTGCTGTTCCTCTACGAAATCTCGGATCCCGATGCTATCTTCAGCTGGATGGACGAAGATTACAAGACAACGTACATCCATGTGGAACTTTCAGGTTACGATGCGAATAAAGTCATCGAGGACTTGGATAGCGCCAAAAGCTACATGACGAGTCTCTTCCCTGATGCCAAAACTTCGGTGGTGGGGGATGTCATCAACTACGCCGAAATGAACGGAAAGCTGGTGGGCGGGTTGCTCCGCTCTTTCGGCGGTTCCTTCGTGATTATCGCCGTCATGATGATTCTTGCCTTCGGGAGTGTCCGCGCGGGGCTTATCGGCATGATTCCGAATGTTGCCCCGGTGCTCCTGATTGGCGGGCTCATGGGGTATCTGAACATGCCACTTGATATGATTACGATGATTATAATGCCGATGATTTTAGGCATTGCCGTCGACGATACCATCCACATGAATAACCACATCAAGTACGGCTACGAAAAAACGGGCAGCTACCGACAGGCGCTCCTGCTCTCTTACCGCGAAATCGGCAAGACTATGGGTATGACAACCTTCATTCTTTGCGCCATGTTCTTCGTATTTATCTTTAGTCCCATGGGGGCGCTCCATAACGTGGGCGTCCTCTCTATCTTGGGCCTTGGCGGTGCGCTTTTGGCTGATTATACGCTCACCACGGCGCTTGTCTACCTCTGCAAGCCCTACGGTAAGTCGAAAACACCTGCGAATCGCTAGAAGATTGACGAAATTAAGTTGTTTTTGCTATATTTGGAGTCCACAAACGCTCGCGTAGGACTTTTTTTAGAACCCCTACCCGCATTGGATTGCCCACCGTTATTGGGCTGAGCTTCACTGACATACTGTAGATTTTTGAAGAAAAGTCTGTAGAACCGCTATCGCCAAATCGGTTAGTTTTGCGCCTCCTAAGCCTAGCTATAGGAGGCCTATAATGGCGACTAGATACACAATTCGGCAAATCAATAAGTCGAGAGGCAATAAGACTTGGTACGGATGTACTTATCGCGATGGCTGCTCGCCTGAGCAGGTTTCGTTGGGGAAAGTATGACTTTCGTGTTGTGGATAAGTCGATAGCTTTTCGGGGCTAAAAAGACGATTAAAAACGCCTTCTGTTTAAAATTTTAAACACTTGGGGCTACTTCAACACCAAAGTGCTACATTGC
>JAEEGK010028632.1_pt1 | contig 11168 bp, 9 predicted proteins | sample 8958771 | NCBI WGS metagenome assembly JAEEGK01 (sample SAMN16246547, study PRJNA631951) | gut metagenome | biome: gut microbiome; feature: rumen; material: SC-attached | host: Bos | place: Iran: Karaj | collected 2018-10 | reverse complement strand
ATTAAGACAAATTTATATTTTAAAAAAAGTTACAAAGAAGCATTTAGACAAGTACAAAAAAAATATCCAACATTAGGAAAAATATTAACAAGAGAAAATATATTAAATTTATTACCAAAATTAAATGAAAATGAAAAAAATGAATTAATAAAAAATCTTCCTGAAAAACAACAAAATATACAAGGATTTCATGATAATATTTCTTCTCCTCAATTTCAACAAGGTTTAGATGCTTTAAGTTCTGCTTTAAATTCAGAAAATTTACAAGCAATTATTCAATCTTTTGGACTTGATATAAATGAAGCTCAAAAATATAGTAATGGTGTTGAGGCCTTTGTTAAATGTATTGTTAAGAAATTTGCTAAAAATGAAGAAAAGAAAGATACTAAGGAAGATGAAAAGAAAGATTCTTAAATTTTTTTATATGGAGTTTTTTTAATTATTTTTATCTGAGTTTATTTATATTTTTTTTTGATTTGAATTTAGTTTATTTAATTGCTTTATTTGTTATTTCTTTTTTTATTATTTATAATAAATGTTATTTTTTTGTTAAAAATGAATTGAATATTTTAATTGCTTTGATATCTTTAAATTAGGATATCATATTTAGAAAAAATGAAAATTGAGAAAAAGAATTTTTTTTATTATTTTTTAAAAAAATTATAAATTTAGCGTTAAATAAAATAATCAATACATTATTTATTTAAAAAAGAATATTTTTTTAATCAATCATATATATACAAAAATAAGTTTTTGCTTTATATATAATTAAATAATCAATAATAAATATATTGAGAAAAAATTCATATCATTTTAATCTTTGAATAATAATAATCATTATATTCAATTTATTCTTAAGTTTTATGAGATTTTAAACTTTGATTTTTCTCAAATTTTTTTATAGTATTACTTTCTCGATATTTGACATTATAATTTTGTTCTAAAGATGTAGAACTTATTAAAATCGAACAATCATCATTATTTTGATTATTATTTATTTCATTATTTATAGATTGAGGTTTATTTGTTAAATCGTTTAAATTAATCATTCCTTTTTGATTATTAGAAGTAGCTTGACAACAATTTCCCATTTTCTAAAAATAATATTATATAATAAAAAAAATTTAAAAATTAAAGAATAATTTATTAATTCGTAAAAAATAATAAATTTAAATATTATGGGTTGCGCATGTTTTCGTTCAAATATAATAATAAATTCAAAAATCAAAGAAAATGAAAATGAAAATAATGATGAATATGATATAAACAATATAATTACAAATCATAATGAAATTATAAGTAATAATAATCAAAATAATATGAATATGATGAATAGTGATAATTTAATGTCAAATAGTTCAAATAATATTAGAATAAATTCATCTAATAATTATGATAGTAGTAATTCAAATCATATTAATAATTATAATAATATAAATAATAATTTTACTATATTTGAACCTTATCTTCAATCAAAACAAAATGAAAATTTTAATTTTCCAGAAATACCAAATGAATATATAGGAAAAGGATTAAAAAGAATGAAAGGATATATTAGTAATAAAACATTAGAAGAGTTAATGAAAATAAGAGAAGATTTTTGGTCAAGTAGAATTGAAGGAGATAAAGAAATTTGGAATTTATTAAAAAATATTTGTAATGATAATTCATTAAAAGAAAATGATATTAAAGAAATTTTAAAAGTAAGTGAAATTATTCCTTATAAAAAATGTATTAATATTGTTTATGATTCAAAAGGTTTTTTATATGAAATTCCTAATTATTGTATTAATTTTCCTTCAAGATATGAAATTGAAGTAATTGAAAATGATAAAAAAAAACCTAAAGAAGAAAAAATTAATATTACTATTAGATATTTTAGAAATGAAATTAAAATATTAATATCAAATTGGAAAAGTGTTTTGGATTTAAAAAATGAAATTTTAAAATTAAATCAATATAAAAATGTTAACATTGAAAGAATTAAATTATTTTTTGGAGGGAAAGAATTAAATAAGGATAAAGAATTATGGTTTTATAATTTTATTAATAAATCTATTTGTCAAATGTTAATTAAAGAGGAAGAAAAAATAAATGAAATTATAATTAATGAAAAACAAAATAACGAAGTTTTAAAAGAAATTGATACTTGTTTAGAAGATGGTAAAATTATTGACAAAATTTTTAATGATGAAAAAATTGATGTTAATGAAACTATATTTGATAAAGATGGATGATTTATTAATAATTTCAATAATAATAAGAATAATAATATGTAATATAATTAATTGTAATAAAGAGGCATCTTATCAAAATAATAATTCTTATTAAAGTTAAAATATTAGCTATAAAAATTAATGAATAAATTTTTATTATACATAAAAATAAATATATATTAAAAATAGACTTTAATATAATAAAAATTTAAAACTTTTTACTTTAAAATAAAGAATATAAAACAAAAAAAAAATAAAATCAAACTAAAAAAAATACTCTTTTTCAATTGTTAAAAAAAACAATTAAAAAAAAAATTAAAAAAAATAAAAAAAAATGGGAGGAATAAATGATCCTGAATTAGAAAAAAGAAAAACTGTAGAAGAAATAAAAGACTTAATAATTCAAAGAATGAGAATATATAAAAAAGAAACAAGAGATATAAAACATCATTTTGATGAAAAAGAAAATTTTTTTGAAAATGTTGCAGTAATAGGAGGAGATAATACTTTAAGAGAAATACAACAAACTTCAAAAATTATTGTACAATATTTTAATGAAGCACTTGAAATTTTAGAAAAATATAAAGATAAAATAAAAATTGAAAAAGCGATTAAATATTTTAAAAAAATTTGTAATGCAGCTAATCAAAGAGATATTGAAGAGATGAGACAATGTAAATCTGAATTTAGTTTTTATTGTGATTATCATTATAGATATTAATAAATTTTTTTTTTGGTTTTTTTGGAACTTTTATTAGGATTTTATTTAATTCGTAGACTTTTATTTTTTTTTGTTGTTTTTATATAAAGTTATTTTATTTTAAATTATTTTTTTTTTAAGAAAAATTTTTAATTTTGAATAATATACATATAAAAACGATAATAAAATAATTTTTTATAAATTTAATTTTCTATATCATCAATTAATTGATCCATCATATTTTTAAATTCTTCAATTTTTTGTTCATTTTTATCATTTTCTGTTTTTTCATTATTTAAATCCTCATTTAAATTTTCAGTAATAATATTTTGATTATTATAAGTATTAATTTGATTACTATATGAATTTATAATTGGTAAAACTACACCTTTTTCTTTAATATCAGTATCATTAGGATTAAAATTATAATTCATTTTTTCTTCATTATCTATATTATTATTATTTTTAAATTGACTATATTTAGGAAAAATATTATTTGTTGAAAAAGTATTTCTATCAATAACTCTATTACTTATTTTATATTGATTAATTTGAATTTTTTGTTGTTCAACTATTTTAATTAATTCGATTGCATATGCTTCATTTTCTTTTAAAATTCTATTTTTTCTTTTAATTAAATCTTCAACTTGATTTAATTTACTCACAAGAACATTTAATTTTTCTTCTTGTCTTATAATAATATCTTCCATTGTTGTTCTTTCTTTAATATAATTATTTAATTGATTTTGATAATCTTTTGATTGATTAGTTAAAGTATCTATTTGATTCATGTAATTCGATTCTTTTTTATTAAAATCTTCTAATTGTTTTACTATTGATTGTGTTTTTTCTTTAAATTTTTCATCTTTTTTCTTCATTTGATTTTCAAATTCTTGATTTAATTCTTTCACCATTGATTTCATTGTATTTATTTTATTTTCTAAATCAATTATATTTTGACTTTTTGAATTTTCAAAAATTGTATCAACTTCTTCTTTGGAGATTAATAATAATTTATCTTCTTCAATTTGTTTTTTATAAGTTTCATTTTCATTTTTTAAAATATTATTTTCTTTTGTTAATTCATCTATTTGTCCTTGTAAATATTCAATTTGTTTGTCTTTATCATCAAAAGTTTGATTTGATTTATCTTCTTTTTTTGGTTTTTGTTTAATTTGAATTTGATTTGAGTTATTTAAATTTTCATTTTCTGAATTATTTGATTGAGTTTTTTGGTTTATTTCATTATCTGTAACTTCTTTTGGTTCTTCATTTTCATTTTTATCTTCTTTTGAATCATTATTTTCTATTTCTTTATTTTCTTCTTCAATTCCATTTTCATTCTCCTCATTTATGTTTTCATCTTCATTTTCATTTTCTTCATTATTTTCTTTTTCATTTTGTAAATTATCCAAATTTTCAATTTCACTCATTTTATTTATCAAAAAATTAAATTATTAAATATTTAATTATTATATTATTAAATAAAAATAAATTCAATAAATGAATACAGAAAATGAAAATAATATATTAAAAGATGAAATATTAGAAAAATCAAATCAAATGAACATAGCATCAATGAGAAACGAATTTTTAAAAGAAATTAAAAAGTTAAAAAATGATACAGAAAAACAATTCAAAGATCAAAATACAAAAACAAATACATCTTTAATAGAACTAGAAACAAAATTAAACACAATAAAAGAACAAAACACAAAATTAATAGATTCATATGCAGAAATATTAGTAAAATTAGAAAAATTTAAAGAATTAGATATTTTTAAAAAAAGAATAGAAGATAAAATAATAACTCATGAAATAAGAATAAATAATACAATGAAAGATTTAAATGATTCAAAATTTAAATATGATAAAATATTTATTGACAATTTATTAGTACCAGGATTCATTGGACCAAAAAGTCAATTTAAAACAATGGGAGATTATATACATGATAATATATTAAATGTTTCTGGTTTAAATACAATAAAAGACCAAATGAAAAAAGATATAAAAGAAATTAAATTAAGACTTGAAAATATGACAAAAGAAATTTTAACAATTGTTAATTCTGCTTCACAAAGATGTAATGATTATTCTGATAATAAAAATAAAATGTTAGAAAATGATTTAAAATTAGAAATTAAAACTAATACTGAAAAAATAATGGAAGTAAGAATGCAAAATATTAAAGAAGCAATTTCACTTGAAAAAAGAACTAAAGAATTTCAAAATGAATGGAATAAAATTTTAAATATTAAAAGTGATATAGATAAAAAATTAAGTGATCATCTTTTAATTTATAAAACTGATCTTGATGAAGCTTTAAAAAAATATAATGATATGAAAAGTCAATTTAATAAAATTAAAATGAGATTTGGAAGTTTAGTTGAATTTATTAAAGATGTAAGATTTAGAAGAAATTTAGGAACTTTTGAAGAAATTAAAAAAAAAGATATTAAGAAATTAACTGATAAATTAGAATATAAAAAAAAGAAAGATGAATCTATTGATTCTTCTTACTTAGATAAAGTTGATTTAGATTATGATTTTATTCTTGGAAAAGATGTTAATAGTGATGATGATGATGAAGATTATGAAAAAAAAGAAAAAGTTATTACTATTTTTAAAAAATTAACTAATAAATCTAAAAATGAAAATAATAATAAATCAAAAAATAATAGTAGTAATAATAGTCTTTTTAATGATAATGAAAATAATAATAATAATCAAATAAAAAAATCTAATAATAAAGATAATATTAAAAATGAATTAAAACAAAATGAAAAAATAAATATAAGAAAATCTATTAGAGGAAAAACTACAAATCCAGGTAGAAGAAGTGTAAATGTTAATTTTTATTATAATAAGAATTTTGATATAAAAGAAGTTGGAGATTTTGTACAAAAAGAAAATAAAATAAATATTTTGGCAAGTCCAATAAAAAATAGAAGAAAAAGAGGAAAAAAAGAAAGATCAATTCCTCCACTTAATTTAAAAGAAAATATTAATAATAATAAAAACAATATTATTTATAATTCACCAAAAAGACATCAAAGTATTGAAAAAAGAAATATAATTGAAAAAAGTGAAAAAAAAAGTAATAGAAGTTCAAGAAAACCAACAGACAATATTCAAATTCAAATAAATCAATCATCACAAGAAAAAAAAGAAAATTTAGAAGAACCAATAATTAATTTAAAATCAATTCCTGTTATAAGTAAAAATGATAGTAATAAATCATTAATTAATAAAGAAAATAATCCATCTTTTCAAATTGAAGATAATTTAATTTATGAAAAATTAAGTAATGATGGAAATGAAATAAATAATAATTATTATAATAATAATATAAGTAATAATAATATTTTAAATAATAAAATAAATCAAATTAATTTAAATTTGAAGAACAATAAAATTATTGAACATAATAAATATAATTCAATTAGTATTAATACAAATCATAAATCATCTGTAAATAATATTTTTTATCCTTCAGAATTTTTAAATTCTCCTAAAAAAATTGAACCTCAAAAAACAAAAATTTATATAAATAATACACCAAAAGATTATGATCCTAATTTTAATTTTAATTTCATTCAATTAAATTTTGAAAAAATATTTCCTCAAAATTTAACAATGTCAAAAAATGTTTTATCTGAAAAAGATATTAGACAAAATAGAAATAATAAAAAATTTCAAACTAATAATAATAAACAAACTATTTTTTTAAGAACTTTTTCTCCCAAAGATTATCATAAAGAAATTATTGATTCATATGGGAATCAAGTTTATAAAAGAAATCTTAAATTTAATGATATTTTACCTTCAACAAGACAAAATAAAAAATAATTTTTTTATCAAATCTTATTTGACAAATTGATACATTAAATATTTTATCAATTTAAAGTTTTGTTTATTAATAATTTTTATTACTTTTAGTGAAATATTAGTAAGAGAAGAATAATTAATTTATTTCTTCAATTATAAATAATAATGTTAAAAAAATTTTTTTTTTAAACTCAAAAAAAAATAAATAATTTTAATTTAAATTTTATTAAATTCGTTTTATAATAATCAAATAAAAAATAAAAATGTCAAAAAATTTATTTTATATAATTTTCTTCTTTTGTTTAAGTTTTATTTCAGGAAGATATAGAACATTAAATGAAGATTGTGATTTATTCCATTTATGTGATAATGGACTTCGTTGTTATGATTATAGATGTCAAGTCAAATATTCTGATACTAAAGATAATCAAGTTAAATGGGGAACAAAATGTGATTGGTTCCATCATTGTGGAAAAGGAAAAAAATGCAAGAAACATCGTTGTGTTGCTAAACAATAAATATGATATTTGGTTATCTTTTTTAAAACTAATTTTTTAAAACTATTTTTTTTTGAAATTTTTTTTTTATTTATTTTTTTTATTTTAATTGATTTTTTTTTTAATCAAGTTAAAATAAATTTTCGAAGAATGGTTTTTTTATTTAATGAAAAATATAATTTTAGGATTTTTTATATGAAAACTATTCACAATAGTATTAAATTATAGAAAAAATCTAATTAATATCTTTAATTGATAATATATTCAATTTCCAAAAATAAAATAAAAATAAATATAATAATTTAATATTTTCCAATATAAATGGAAGTAAATTCTCAAAATAGTAAAACAAGGAATATAAAAAAGTTAATAATGAGTAGAGATTCATTTCAAAAATTAGTAAAACAAAATGGTCCCCTTAATAAAAATTTAAATAAATTAAATGAAAATTATTATATTAATATGAAATCAATTTTTGATTCTGATGAAAAGAAAACTCAATTATTCTCATATATAGAAAAATTAAGAGTTAAAGATAGAATAAAACAAAGAAGTGTGTCACCTTTATTAGTAAAAAATAATAATGATCAATTTTCAAATGAAAAAACAGTAAATAATAAAGAGAAAAATCCTTTAAGAGATTTTTCAAGTGATACTATAAAAAATAAAAAAATGATTAGGAAAAAAGAAAAATTAAAATATGATAATACATATAATAATACTTCAAATAAAATAAATATAAATGATGATATAATTGAAAATAAAGATGATAAAATAAAAGAAAAAAATGATAAAAAGAAAAATGAAAATTTTGAAAAAATTTATAGTGATAAATGTATTTTTAATATTTATAGTTTAGATAATATAAATAAAAAACATTATTATGGAACTGAAACTACACCTTCTTTTAGAATAATGAAGAAAAAAAAACAATTGCAAATGACTTTTACAAGAATTCATTTTCCTTCTAAAAAAAAAAAATAATATTGTTAAAAAATATTTTAAAGAGAATTTTTTTTTTTGTATTAAACCAAAAAGAAAAAGAAAAAAGAAAGAAGAAAATAAAAAAAATTTATTACAAATAGAACGCATAAATAATTTTTGTATTAAATCAAAAATAAATATTAATAAAATTAATAAAAATAAATTGAATGAGGTAATTAAAAAAAAAGATAATTACAGTGGATATAAATTAATTAAATTTGATCAAGGAAAAAAAATAAATGAAATACCATTTAATAATTCAATTGATGTTTTAAATAAGAAATTTGAAGAAGAAAAAATAAAAATAAATAATATTCCTTTAAAATTTAATTATATAAATCAATATACAAATGAAATAGATCAAACTGAAAATTTATATATATTATCTTCAAAAGTAAAAAAACAAGAAAAACAAGTTTATTTAATTAATACTGGAATGAATACTATTAAAGATAAAAGAAAATTTAAAGAAATAGGAATAGAAGTAAGTTATAATATAATTACTTCTAATTCTGGGAATAATACTGATATTAATTTAATAAATTGGAATAAATATTGTTATAATTATAATAATGATAAAATAAATAATAATAAATCTTTTCAAAAGAATAAAAAAGTAATTAAACAAGAGAAAAATAATAATAATTTAAGTGCTTCTTTTCACTCAAAAATATTTCATGAGAGTAATAATAATTCTTCATTTTATGAAGATTATTATAATAACATAGAATCATCAGAATTTAATAATGATGAAACAAATAATTAAAAATTTTGTTTTTTTATATAAAATTATAAATTTTTTTCTAAATTGGTTTACTTATTTAAAAATTGATATATTATGATATTTATTTCTTTCTTATTTGAATAAATTATAATATTCTTGAATTTTATATATGAAATAAAAAAATTATAAAAATATAAAAATAAAATAATAAAAAATATTTTACTAGAAAATAATTATTATATTTGTTAAAATTATATTTTATAATTTATATAATGGAAGAAATAACTGAAAAAGAAAAAGAGGATCCAGTAAAAAAATCAATTTATCCAAGATTACAATCAGGTAAATTTGAAAGTATAAAAGAAAACATAAATGAAAAAAAGAAATATATTGGAAATTCTTTATTAACATTTTATGAATTTAAAAATACAGAAAAAAAAAAGAAAGTTGATAAAAATCAAATAAAAAAGCATGAAAAAATTGTAAAAAAAAATCCAATAAAATTATTTTTTCAACCAAAAGAAAATAAAGAAAAAACAAGATTTTTTGGAAGAACACAAAATATAAAATTACCAAAAGAAGTTTTTATACAAAGAATGAGAAAAAATTTAAAAAATGATTTCAATTTTAATTTTGAAGTTTCAAATTTAAATACTAAAGAAACTTTTTTTAACACAATGCAAAATTCAAAAGAAATTCAAAATATTAATGAACAAAATTCAATAACTCAAAATATAAGTTTAGACTTAAAGAATTTAAATAATAAAAACAAAACTAAAACACATTTTTTAAAAAATAAAAATTTCAATAATTATTTTATGAAAACTGTAAGAAAATTAGATTATGAAAATGGAATTATGAAAAATACTATAAAGAAAGAAAAAAGATTTTTTGATGAAATTAAAAATGATGTTGATGATAAATATAAAGTGTATCATTGGAAATATATAATGACTGATGAACAAAAAGATTTAAGACCAAATTCTTTTTTTGGAAAAGTTGGAGAAAATGTTTTTCAAAAAGGTTTTAATAAACAATTAGATTCTATGATTAGTAATTTAAAAAATGTAGATGCTGTTAATGTTAATGTTGAAAATAGGAAAAAAGAAAAACAAAAAATAGAAGAAAGTATACAAAAGAGAATTAAAGAAGAAAAAGTTAATAGAGATTTAATTAATAATATTTTAGAAAGAAATCAAGTTATTAGTAGTTTAATATTACAAAAGGAAATATAAAATAAGTTTTTATTTAATTTTAAAAATATAAATATCATTATTAAAAAGATTTTAGGGGATGATTATTTTTATATTAAACATAAACATATTATAATAATAATTTAATTAAAATTAACTAATAACTAAATAAATATAATAAAAAAAATTAAAATATTTTAAAAAATATTATTGAATAAATGTATGATTCGAATTCAAATTATGAAATGCAAAGTACATTATTTATATGTGGAGTACTATCAATAATTATAATTATAATATTAGTAATATTAATAATTATATTTTGTATATGTAAAAAAAGGAAAAAAAAAAATAAATTAAATGCATCAAATATTTATATAGAAGAACAAAGTATAAAATCAAATAATATAAATCAAAATAATAATTTATTTCAATCTCTTCCAAATAATTCTTCATTAGGAAATGTAACAAAAAATATAACATTACCATTAAGTGAAATAAGAGAAGAAAATTTAACAGAACAAATTCATACTATAATAAATTCAACAAGTTCATCTGGAAGTGATAGTGATAGGAAAAAAAAAAAGAAAAAAAGTGGAAAAAAAAGTAATAGAAGTAATAAAAGTGATAGAAGTGATTTAAGTGATAGAAGTGATAAAAGTAAAAGTGATAGAAGTGATATTAGTAGTAGTGAAGATAGTAATTCTGATCGATATAATTCTTTAGAAAATGATAATGATAATGAAAATAATAATAAAAAAAATGAAAATGAAGAGATTAATAATCAATAAAAAGTTTATTTTTTTTTATATATTACAAATTTTATATTATTATTTTTCTTTCTATCAAATTATAATTTTTTTTTTAAATTTTTTTTTTTATTTTTTAATTTAAATTATTTAATTTTTAATTTTTAATTTTTATTATAATATTTGTAAATCCTCATTAGTCTAGGGGTTAGGATATCTCGCTTTCACCGAGAAGACCCGAGTTCAAGTCTCGGATGGGGAAATTTTTTTAAAT
>JAEEGK010028631.1_pt1 | contig 11169 bp, 7 predicted proteins | sample 8958771 | NCBI WGS metagenome assembly JAEEGK01 (sample SAMN16246547, study PRJNA631951) | gut metagenome | biome: gut microbiome; feature: rumen; material: SC-attached | host: Bos | place: Iran: Karaj | collected 2018-10 | reverse complement strand
CTTGGCCCCTATAGGCTCGAGCCCCTGGAGCTTCCCCTCGTTCAGCTGGAATCCGAGGCAGCAGATTCTGGGAGGCCCGTCGAAGTAGACGGGGTCAGAGTCCTCGGGGGAGCAGGGATAGAATGCGCCGTAATGGGAGCCCCTCATCCATCCTGCGACGAGCATGGTGGTGTTCATGAAGGGCTGGAGGTACTCGCCGACTGAGGGGAGTCCGCTCTGGGCGCGGCAGATGCACACGGGGTCGTCCTTCCCGATGTACTTCCCAGCCGTGAGGTTGAGCTTGTCCGTGGAGACGACGCACGCGGGGCCGATGCCTGCCCTGGAGCATATCCTCTTTATGGCGTACCTGGAGGTGTCGCCGAGAAGGGACAGGATGCTGAGGGTCTCCTCGGGGGACTTCATGACAACCTTCTTGTGTCCGATGACGTCCTGGATCTCGACGTCGAACCCTTTCTTGGCCCTGGCGTCGACTACGAGGCCGGTGGTGGTGAACGGGTCGAGGAAGATCCTGCTCAGAGGGAGGGAGTACGCGGAGGGCTCGGTCTTGTCCGCCATGAAGAACATGAGCGGCTCGGAGCCCCTCTCGACGAAGCTCATCTCGGCGGATCCGGGCCCGGCGCCTTTGACGTTGCCGGAGAAAGCGTCCGTGAGAATGTCCTGCCCGGCGGCGTAGAGCTTCATGGACTTGGCTATCTTGGCGGCCTTCTGGAAACACTCCCAGGCGGCCCCGTGGACGTCCTTGCTGCCGACGCCCTTGTAGTGGGTCATGTAGAGGTTGATGTCGTCCCCCACGCGGGTGACGTAGAAGTCCTCGATCACGCCCTGCTTCTGCGCGTCCGCCAGGATCTCCTTGCTGGCCTCGAGCATGGAGGGATGGGGACGGGAATGGCCTACGACGGACCCTACGTCCGCTTTGATTACTGAGACGGTGACTTTCTCTGCTGGCATGCTTCTCACGTTTCCTTGGCTCAACAAAGCGTACTCGGTATTAAGCATTAGTGGGGAACGGGAACGGCCTCCGCTATTGTCCTCCATGAAGCGACCATCCTGCGACAATTATTTCAACGCGGACGACGACGCGGGTGGAAGGTATTACGATGAAAGGCGAAATGATGACTCAAACCGCCATCGTGCTGACGCTGGCCGCCTTGTTATCCGTCGCCTTCATCTCGAGCGCGACGGACGGCGCCGACGACGGCTTCAGCGTCCACTCGGAAAGCGCGAGGACGACGGGTGGCGGAACGGTGGACCTGTCGATATGGGCTGAGGGGCTGTCCGGGGCCGCCATACTGACGGTGAACGTCGCTTACGACGCGGACGCTTTGATGCTGGAGAAAGCGACGCCCCTCTGCGACCTGAGGATGACGGAGAACTACTCGAAAGCGGGCGAATACTCCGTCTCCATCGAATCCAAATCCTCCTACGGCTTCAGCCGTACGATCACAGGGGAGCTGTTCGAGCTTCGCTTCCATGTATACGAGGGCGCCGCCGAAGGCCAGCACCCGGTGTTCATAAGCACCGACGCCGTCGGAGGTGCCCGGCCTGTCAACTACGGATCCATGGTTACGGTCGGGAAGCTGCCAGGAGACCTGAGCGGCGACGGGAGGATCAGCGTCCTGGACGCCCTCATACTGAAGAAGCATCTAGAGGGCGTCCAAACCGGGCTGCCTTCGGAGGACATGGACGTCGATGGGAACGGCAAGGTCGACGACGCCGACCGCCAGATGATGAAAAGACACCTGTCCGGCCGGGATGTGGGGCTTTCCGAACCGCTGCGGGGGACGATGCTGTTCAAAGGCCAGGGATTCGAATGCAGGGTCGCCGGAACCTATGCTGGATACGAAGTGTTCCTATTCGGAGACCTGTCGGGAAAGGAGGTCCTCGGCGACGTCAACAGGACCATAGAGATTTCCAAGAACGGAAGCTTCATCGTGCCGAGAGGAGGGGATTGCGCCGTAGTGGACGCCGAAGAGGCGCCCGCCGGGAAATGCAGGTTCATCTGCCTCAGCATCCTCCAGCCGGACGGCATATCCTTCAGGTCCGACGGGAAGATCCTGAACGATTACATGATAGACGCCGGAGGGAAGAGTACGACGATGGTCCTCACCGGGGCGTCGTTCGTCGAGACTGAGAACGAGGGGTGCTTCACGGCCTCCCTGCCTGGCGGAGAAGTCGTCCTTTCCTGTTTGACCAGCGCCGAAGCCGAGTATGAGATAGGAGACAGGAGCCTCACCATCCGCCTGAAAATATCGGGGGATCTGTCGGATTATTTCCTGATGCTGTTCATGGACGCCGACGCGGACCTGGGAAGCGGATACGTTCCGAGCGTCGGGGACCGTGCGAAGTACAACCTGAAGCTGACGTATCTGCTTCCCGTGGCGGACACCGACATCGGCCTCAAGGTCGTGAGCGTGCACGAGAAACAATACGCGGTCGAGCTCAGCGGCGAGATCTTCGATGGAAAGAAACCGGTAGTCGTATTTCCGTCAGGAGTGCCCATCACAGCCGTGCTGAAGGACGTCTCCTTGAATCCATTGAAGACGGAGAAGGTGAGCGGCAAGGCATGCGACGTCTACGAAATGTCGGTCCCAGGGGTTCCGTCCAAACTCAGGATATGGGTCGAGACGTCGACGGACGTGCTCATGAAGGCCAAGACGACGGCGGAAGGAGTGGATATTGCCGTCACCCTTGCCGAATACGACATCCGGCACCTGGGCCGACAGGGTCGTGCACGCACGCGCCACCCTTTTATCCGGAACGGATGTGGAAGGCCCATGGACGGAACAGAGGACATCAGGAAGGCCATCCTCGCCGCCGACGGCGGGGACTGCGAAGCAGCCGCGAAGCTGACGGGGATGGCCAACCGGGATCTGGAGGCACTTGATCCCGAGGCCCTGGCAGAGATGGCGCAAAACGGCAGCCAATGGGCGGCGGTGCTGTTCGGACGCATGAAGGAATGGGCGATCGGGACGGAGCATGACGACTCCGCGGCCGCGCGCCTTTACGAGTCCGCCGCGAAGGACGGCAACGCATACGCCATGGCCGCGCTCGGAAGGCTGTACGAGAGGGGCGAGGGGGTGCCCAAGTCCCTGCATCACGCCTACCTCCTCTATTCCGCGTCGTCGTCCCGCGGATGCGAATCAGCGGACGAATGGCTGTCACGGAACAAGGACAGGGCGGAAAAGCTGGAGCGGACCATCAGAGGCTCCGACGCCGGCGACGCCGAATGCCAATACCGGCTGGCCAAGGCCTACGACGACGGCTGCGAATTGGAGCAATCAGAGAAGCGCGCAGTGGACCTCTACGCCAAATCCGCGGACCAGGGGTTCGCCCCGGCCGTGTACGAGATCGCATGCCGCTGCGAATACGGGGACGGGGTCCCTGAATCCATGGCCACGGCTGTGAACATGCACATAACCCTGGCGGACTCGGGGTTCGAGCCCTCGCAGAAGAGGCTGATGCGCCTCGACAAGGAGGAGCTGGAGGCGGCGGACATGTCTGAACTGGAGAGGATGTCGGCATCCGGGTCTACATGGGCGAGGCTGGTGGCAAACCGCCTGTCGGAGAAGGACCGAACGGTATTTCGGGCAGAGCGACAATCGGCCTTCCGTGGGCAGGACCGGAAAATTCGCAGAGCTCTTCGCGCTAGGAGACGTGACGCCGTCGCGGATCGCCCCGCTGATGAGGTTCGGCGGGTTCGACGACTTCGACGCCTACCTCGTGGAGACCGCGTTCGACGCGTCCCCTGACGATTTCAGGGCCGCAATATCGGATGCCGATTCGAAGACGGCCTCCGATGCCGCCGTCAGGCTGCTCACGATGGCTCCTTCTGGAGGAGGGCTGATAGGCCTCATCCAAGACATGAGAGCGGCGTCAGGGCTTCCGGCGCTCTCCGTACAAGAGGACGCCCAGGATACGAGGCTGGCCTTGCGCACGCTGGTCAAAAACGGGAAGGCCCCCGACAGGGATGGGATGGTCCTCGCCGGAATGCCTGCCGCCTACGCATCCATGGTGGAATACATGTCCACGTTCTGTCCGAGGGAGCTGTCCGTGCTCATGTCGGATGCCGAGGACGCGGCCTTGCAGGCGATGATAGCCAGAATATGCGACGATACCGGGCTGGACAAGAGCGCCGTGTCCATGTTGGCGAAGGACCTGCGGCCTGAAGAGGGGCCGAAGCCCCCTGAGCCTGTCGATCCCGGACTCTTTTTCAAAAAGGGCAGAGGCCGGGAGGCCATCGTCCGGGGATACACCGGATCGTCGGAAGAGGTCCGGATCCCGGAGTCGGTGGAGATCGGCGGGACAAAGTGCGCGGTCACTGGGATCGGAAGCGGGGCGTTCAACGGCAACCCGCGCCTGCGCAGGATAGTCATCCCGGACACGGTGAGGGAGATCGGAAGATACGCCTTCTTCAGATGCGGCGCGCTGGAGTCCGTCGGCCTCCCGGACGGCCTGAGGTCCATAGGGGAAGGGGCGTTCTGCAAATGCTGCAGGCTGTCCGCCCCCTCCTTCCCGCGCACGTTGGAAAGCATCGGGCCGCAAGCGTTCCTCGGATGCGGCTTCGACCGCGTGGCGGTCCCCAAGGAGGCCTCGTTGGGGGCGCATGCGTTCCCCGACGGGGCGTTGGTGGCCAGGATACGATCGGACGTAGCGCCTTCTGATCTCCAACGCCTGCTTGGCGCGGCTCGGGGATATCCTTCCCGCCGACGGATCCTTGAGATAGTCCATCACGTCCTCTATCACCGCGACCTCCTTACGGTCGGCGGACTCGCGCATCATCAGAAGCTTGACCTTGCGCCAGTCGTCGAAGGCCCTGAGGGCGTACACGGACTCGTCGACGCCCTTGGACGCCGGTCCAGACGCCTTCGCCGCCCCTGCGGCCGGACAGCACGCCTCCATGTCTTTCGGAATCTCCGCGGGAATCTGGGAGAACGACTCCCAGCAGGACCTCCTCCTGCATTCCTGAGCGACGTTCCCGCCGGCTTCGGATATCTCTTTCAGATAATCTGAGAAGGACTCGGCGGCGGCAACGGCGTGCTCCACGACAGGTGATGGCACAGCCTGCGACCTCCAGGCCTCCTCGAACCCGAGGACGCGCCCGGCCTTGGCCAGGTCGGACACCGTCTTGGACACTGCATAGCAGCTGATCTGAGGCCTCAGGTATCCGTCGAACCAATCCTTCCCGCCTACCGCGTCGTAGACGGCGTCGTAAAGCATGGAGGCCGTCACGGCTTCCTTGAAATACTTGTCGCCGAAGGCGGAGGGGTTCTCGGAAAAGGCCTTGGACACTTCGCGGGAGAAGAGCCCGTAACAGGTCTGCCCTCCCTTGGACACGACGTCCGGCTTGAGCTCCAGCATGCACCTGTACTTGGCGAAGTCTATCTTGTCCAGCTTCCGCCTGCGGTCGTATGCCTTCTTGAACTCGGGGTCCCCTCCCTTGGCGGAGTCCTGCTCGAACTGGCCCCTCGCGCGCTCGTAATACCATTTCAAACCGCTGCCGGGGACGGCGCATCTGCGGGACGCCTCCTCCATGGCCATCTGGAACCTGCTGCTGGACGTCAGATCGGACTCCCTCACCGCGTTCTGCGTGTTGACGAACACCGAGATGCTCCTGACCACGTCGAAGGCGTCTTCCGACGGGACGACTACGAGCTTCATCGGGACGAAGACCTCCGAGAGGTTCTCCTTGTGGGTGGTCTTCAGAGCCTTGAAAAGGGACACGGTGGTCTGTCCGCCGTTGACTATCTGGAGATTCGTGAAGGATGTGATCCCGTGCTCCCCTATCTCGACCTCGGAGGCGGTCAGGGCGACCCCGTTGTTGTATGCGAAGAACATGTCCGGGCGCTCGCGTATGGTGTCGCGTATCCCCTTGTTGACCTTCGTCTTGCCGGTGAGGAACGAACGGACGTTGGACTCCAGCAGCCTGCTGCCGTAATCCCTGTAGATAAGGGCCAGGAACATCCCCGGGACGGCTCCGATGTAAGACGTGCAGGTTTCGGAGGAGCCGGCTTTGACGCAAGGTATGGCCGAATACCCGAAATCGGAGACCCTGATAACGCTGTCGTCGTCAGGACGGGACGACTTCAGAGTGTCGGCTATGTATTCCATGTCGATCAGACGGAAGAAGAGGGTCTTGCCCCCCAGGTCCCTGTCCTTGACCTCTTTCAACCTGGAGCTGCGGATGCGGTCCGTGACGACGTAGACGAACACACGATCGTAATTCCCGTATTCCTCGCGGATATGGGCGGCGAGCCTCGCTCCCGGCCCGCCGGAGGCTATCTGCCCGTCCATGGACTCCTCTATGAACGCGATGCAGCGCCTGGCATGGTCGTTGAACTCCCGCTCGGTCATCTTCGGAGGATCGGGATCCCCGGAGTAATCGCAGACGAATAGGCTCAAAGTACGGTCGCTGAGGCCTCCGTCGCCGTCGGTGTATGCGAATCCATGCACCACGACGGACCTGTTGTGTCTGCCGGTGCCCGCATAGGCGCAAGGCTCGGCCTCCGGACAGACGTCGAAAGCGGCCATGTCCTTGGTGGCGGCGACCAGGAACTCCTCCGCCGGCGAAACCCCGGCCGCGTCCGCATCCGACCTGATGTTCTCGATATATTGCCTCCGGAACGATTCGATGTCGTACATTGTGTGAACCCCTGTCAATTCGAATATGCACCCCATACGGCCCCTAGGCAGCGCTCGGCCTCCTCCGCCACTTGCGGAGGGATTTCGGGGCCGGGACCGGATATCGCCGAGACGCAGGACCAGTCGATGCCTTTCGCGCTCAGGAACGGCCTTACCCTCTCCATCGGAGCGGAACGGATCCTGCGTCCAAGCGCCACCACCGTCGCCGAGTCAGGGATGACGTGGTCCCTCATCTGGAACACTGTCTCGTCGCTGAGCCTGGGCACCAGCACCAACGTAAGGGCGAGATCCCCCTTGGACGCCTCGCACATGCTGCAGAGGCTGTCCTGCCATACGCCGTCGACCTCGTACCCTCCCGATTCCAAGGCCGACAGGAACACGGCCTCGGCGGCGGCGAATGCGAAGCTCTCCGGAACTCTGGGAGTGTCGTCACGGCTGCGCGCGGCGCCTATCCTGTCGAACGGGAACACCCCCGAGGACATAGGAGAGACGGATGGGTTCCCGTATGGGTCCCTCGTGACGACGACCCTGCTCCCGAAGGCCTCCACCGCCCAATCAGGACATCCGAATACGCGTCCAGAAGAAGTCCTGGGAGCCAGGAAGCCCGACATGAAGCGGTCGTCCGAAACCCTCGACGGCACGGGAACGGCCGCACATCTGGAGCACAGCCCGGAGTCGTCCACCCGGATCTCGAACGGAGAAGTCATCGTGAAGGGGATTCCGAGCCCGGAAAGCAACGAAGTGTAATGGCTCATGACGTCCCAATCCTCCGATGCGAACCTTATGCGGCCGTCGACGGCCGAGGCCAGCAGCCCATCCACGGACGCATCCCCCGTTATCGGCACGTATCCCGAGGGGAGGGGGGCGGAGGAGAGAAGCCTGTCGGCCATGGAGTCCGATATCCTTGTGGGTATGCGGACCTCGTCATGCGGAACGGAGCGGACAGGCTCGGAGACGCCGCAACGCACCGTCCCATCGGACACCGAAAGAATGGAGAACGGACCGACGACGCGGCCGCCGGAATAGACGAAGAGCCCAGACGCCCCGTCATAGACGGAGGATCCGCCACGAGGCTTGGCGCCCATAGACCCCTTGAACAAAAACGAAGACAGGAGGCCGCCCTCGGCAGGAATTATGACATAGACCATCGGAGCCCCCTCCTGCGCAGGTCACTCATGAAATCCAACATGGCCAACACGCGGGGATTGTCTCCCTGCTCGAAATACTCGGAGAACGTGAACACGCTCTCGTCCGCGAAACAGTCCACGGAGTCCTCCCCGACCAATATGTCGCAGTCCAGGCCGCTTCTCTCGGACACGGAGGAATCGTCTGCGATAGGGCCATAGGTCATCTCCACACCCTTGAATTCAGCCCTCCCTTTTCCCAAGGGGGTCACACCGTCGCATTCGGACATCACGAGGTCCAGCAGCCGGAGCATGGCCTTCTCGCGCATCGCCACATGTATACGGGAGACGTCAGACTGGGACACGAGAGAGCAGCCGTACCCTACCAGGGTCTGGGGATCCTCCGTACGGGGCCGCTTCTAGCAATCGCAATATGCGGCGCAAAGCCACCCCCAATGCCCGGAATACTCTCCGCGGATCCATTCCGCGTCCTCGGAGGTGCTGCACATGGACAGGGACTTGGAGAACGAGCGGAGTTCCGGAGAAGCGGTCAGCACGTATTTCCCGTTGGAATCGTACACTATGTATCCTTCCCTGGAAAGCGACCTGAGAGTGTCCTTGAGCCTGGGCACCACGGAGAAATACGCATGCGATGCCGGGCCGTCGCACAACGTGTCTACGACGAACCTCTTGCGGGCCTCCGAGTCGGAGCTCATCTCGGACCAGGCGGCGTTAGCCTTGGCATAACAGTCGAGACAAAGGATCAACGGGTCGGTCCCCATGCTGTTGTAGCACTCCCCAGGCTTGACGCAAACGCCGCAACGGTCACAGAACTGCTTAAGCGCGGGCATGCGGGGGGAAACGTCGACCATGCTATTAGTTCTTCGAACTTATATAAAATTCTTAGCAGAACTGGATGAACGTAAAAGCACCTGCGGGACCCCTTCCAGAACAGTAAGATAAAAGTGGATGGATAAAGCATCCGATTTCGTTGCCGAACTGATACGTTTATCAATTGTGCAAGACATCCTTTACTGATTGTTCTGAACGGGAGAAGGCGATGGGCCAGGAACCCAGAGTTTTGAAATGAAAGCAGAGAAGAACCTGGACAAGAGGACATATGCAGAACGACCGCAACCGCCAAAGGCCTGCCGGTTCAGGAAAAGGAGAGGCGGATTCCTACTACCGGCTCGGAAAAGACTACGAGACTGGGAAGGGAGTCAAGAAGTCGTATGAATCCGCTGTCGAGTACTACGCCAAGGCGGCGGCCATGGGCCACAGCCGTGCAATGCACAGCCTAGGGAAATGCTACTTCAACGGCAACGGCGTGCCCCGGTCCAGGGAGAACGCCGTCGCCCTATATCTGAAGGCCGCTGAGCTGGGGAACAGCTACGCCATGCACAGCCTCGCGAAATGCTACGAAGGCGGCAAAGGCGTGGAAAGGTCGTATGGGGAAGCGGTCAAATGGTATAGGAAAGCCGCTGAGCTGGGGAACAGCTACGCCATGCACAGCCTCGGAGAATGCTACGAGAAAGGGAAAGGCGTGGATCAGTCCTACGAGGAGGCGGTCAAATGGTATAGGAAGGCCGCGGAGCTGGGAGACTCCAGGTCCGTCAGCAATCTAGGGGACTGCTACTGCTTCGGACACGGCGTCGACAGATCGTATGAGAAGGCTGTAGAGTGGTACAAGAAGGGAATAGAACTCGGAGACTCGTACTCCATCAACGGGCTTGCCTGGTGCTACTACCATGGAAAAGGGGTGGAGCTGTCTTACGAGAAAGCCATGTCGCTGTACACCGATGCGGCCAAGATGGGCAACACCTATGCGATGCATAGCATAGGCAGCTGCTACTTCTACGGGAACGGAGTCCCTATCTCCTACGAGAAGGCCGCGGAATGGTACGCGAAAGCGGCAGAGCTGGGGAACGCCTATGCCATACACAGCCTCGGGTGGTGCTACATCAACGGCAAAGGAGTGAAGAAATCTTACGAGAAAGCCGCTGAGCTATACAGGAAGGCCGCTGAGCTGGGGAACAGCTACGCCATGCACGGGCTCGGATGGTGCTATGAGAACGGCAAAGGGGTGAAGAAGTCCTATGCGGAAGCGTCCAAATGGTACAGGAAGGCCGCTGAGCTGGGGAACAGCTACGCCATGCACGGGCTCGGGGAGTGCTACGAGAAGGGGAAAGGCGTGGAGCAATCCTACAAGAACGCAGTCGAGTGGTACAGGAAGGCAGCGGAGCTCGGGGACGTGAAGTCCATGAGCAACCTGGGAGAGAGCTACTATTACGGACGCGGCGTGGCGCAATCGTACGAGGAAGCGATGAGATGGTACACACGCGGGATGGAGAAGGGGAACACGTTCTGCACGTACAGCCTCGGATGGTGCTACTATTACGGCAAGGGCGTGAAGCAGTCGTACGAGAAGGCCGCGGAATGGTACGCCAAGGCGGCCGAGCTGGGGAACAGCTACGCCATGTACAACCTAGGCGAATGCTACTATTACGGGCGTGGCGTCGAGCAATCCGGAGACATGGCCATTAAGTGGTACATCAAAGCATCCGAAATGAGCAACAACCACAGCATGCTTAGGAGCGAGGCATACAACGAGGAGATGAAGGAGGGATCATCCGAGCCGTGACGGTTCTGGAAGGGAATCGACGTAAGCGGCCCATGATTTGATCTCTCCGAACTCTATGACGCCGCCCTCATGCATGTTGAACAATATCATCTCGCACTCGACCAAGATCCTTTCCAGTTCGTTCTTCACATCTTCGGATATCCACCCGTCAGAGTACGCAGATTCGATACGTGGACCGAGCGGCCCGACGGCATTCCCATTGATCTTCTTCAGATACGTCTCGATCTTGGAACGGATCTGCGTTGCAGAAGCAATGGCCTTATAACTAGTACATGAAACTTGCATTTCAACTAAGGCAACCGATTATTGTACATTAAACTTGGGTAGATCAACGGTAATTGCATCGCTTGAAATAACTCCAAGGGATAATTCCTAAACGAGAATTCTGTCATTCCTCCAATTATTTCGAAAACAACGTCTCAATGGCGACGTGACATGATGAATGACGATGATAATCGCTTTGAAGAGCGAATGACGATACACCCTGTCACTGGTTTTAATGAAAAAACCTCTCGAGTAACCTAACATTCCATAAATTTGAAAAACGAATGACGTTCGATGCTACGTTTGATGCATGGGAAGCCGCCATGGAACAGCGGGGAACCGTCAGGTTCCCTTGCGTGTCTTCGCGTCGAGATAGGTTGCGGGGGCGGGCCGGGGGCCCGCCCCCCCATAGGAGGTGATCCATCTGCAGGTTCCCCTACAGATACCTTGTTACGACTTAACCTTCCTTGCTGAATCTCAGTTCGAACACCCCAAAGGGAG
>JAEEGK010028628.1_pt1 | contig 11169 bp, 3 predicted proteins | sample 8958771 | NCBI WGS metagenome assembly JAEEGK01 (sample SAMN16246547, study PRJNA631951) | gut metagenome | biome: gut microbiome; feature: rumen; material: SC-attached | host: Bos | place: Iran: Karaj | collected 2018-10 | reverse complement strand
AAGGCTGTGCTTCTGTCGACCTGCCTGAACTGGTTGACGAATTGTCGCTCCGCGACGTATCAGCCCCCATGTTGTTGCGTTTCCCTGACATCTTGGACGACCGCATCAACAAAATCGACTCCTGCTTCAAGGAGGCCGCCAAGGAATACGAATTCCATGGGCAGAACTTCGTGGTAATGCCTATCAAGGTGAACCAGATGCGCCCCGTGGTCGAAGAGATCGTCAGCCACGGCAAGAAGTGCAACATCGGCCTGGAGGCCGGTTCCAAACCCGAACTCCACGCCATCATCGCCCTCGGCACCGACTCTGACTCACTCATCGTCTGCAATGGCTATAAGGACGAGGAATTCATCGAACTCGCCTTGCTGGCACAGAAGATGGGCCGTAAGATCATCATCGTCATCGAGAAACTCAACGAACTGAAGATTACGGCCAAGATTGCCCGCCGCCTAAAGGTCACGCCCAACCTGGGTGTACGCATCAAGTTGGCCAGCTCAGGCGCAGGCAAATGGGAAGAATCAGGCGGCGATGGCAGCAAGTTCGGCCTCACCTCTTCGGAACTGCTTGAGGCCCTTGACTTCCTCGAGGAACACGACATGAAAGACTGCCTGAAATTGGTGCACTACCACATCGGCAGCCAAGTCAGCAAAATCAAGAAAATCAACGTGGCCTTGCGTGAGGCGGCACAGTTCTATGTGCAACTCTACAAGATGGGTTACCATATCGAATATGTCGACATGGGCGGCGGTCTCGGCGTCGACTACGACGGCACCAGCTCAAGCAGTGCCAGCTCGGTCAACTACAGCATCCAGGAATACGCCAATAATGCCATCTACACCATTGTGGATGCCTGCGACAAGAACGAACTCCCCCACCCCAATGTCATCTGCGAGTCGGGTCGTGCCTTGACGGCACACCACTCCGTCCTTATCTTCGAAGTGCTGGAGAAGACCTCACTGCCTGAATGGGACGATGACGAAGAACCTGAGGAAGACGACCACGAACTCATCAAGGAACTCTATGATTCTTGGGAAGAGCTCTCCAAGAATTCTTCTTTGGAGATCTGGCACGATGCCCAAGAGATTCGCGAAGAAGCCCTCAACCTGTTCAGCCTCGGCCTGCTCGACCTCAAGTCGCGCGCCAAAGTCGAGCGCCTATTCTGGAGCATCGCCCGCGAGGTGAACCACATCGCCAACAGCCTGAAGCGTGTGCCCGAGGACTTCACCTCCCTGCCCAAGCTGCTTGCCGACAAATACTTCTGCAACTTCTCGTTGTTCCAGTCCTTGCCCGACCTTTGGGCCATCGACCAACTCTTCCCCATCATCCCGATTCAAAGGCTTGATGAAAACCCGACACACCTCGCCACCTTGCAGGACATTACCTGCGACAGCGATGGCAAGATCACCAACTTCGTCGCCAAGTCGACGCAGCACACCATACCGCTGCACTCGTTCAGCGACAAGGAGCATTATTATATTGGTGTCTTCCTTGTGGGTGCCTATCAAGAGATTTTAGGCGACTTGCACAACCTGTTTGGCGACACCAACGCCGTGCATATCTCTGTCGACGAGAAAGGCTACTACATCGACCAAGTCATTGATGGCGAGACCGTGGCCGACGTGCTCGAATATGTGCAGTACAGCCCGAAGAAACTCGTCCGCACGGTGGAGACCTGGGTCACCAAGTGCGTGAAGGAAGGCAAGATTTCCGTTGAAGAGGGCAAAGAGTTCCTTTCCAACTACCGCTCGGGCTTGTACGGATATACCTATTTGGAGTAGTCTTTATTGGGACTATGGCATATAGCAAATGGCCTATGGCTATCCTACAGAGGACAAGCCATAGGCCATTGTCATAAGCTATCATGTCTTTATTCCTTCACAAAACGCATAGTGGCCGTGCCACAGCGCACAAGATAAAGCCCTTTGGCCAACTCAACGATGTTGATTTCGCCATTGGCCTCGGCCTTCACCGTCTTGACCAGTTCGCCAAGGGCGTTGTAAATCTGCACCTCGCTGTCGGCTTCAAGACCTTCGATGCGGATGCGGTCAGAGGCGGGGTTGGGATAAACGGCGAGGCCATTGCTCCCGTTCTCATCCACGCCTGTTTTCTCCACCACCTCAATATTGTCGAGAAGCCACATAAACGCTTCGAAGCCCTCGTAAGAAAAAGCGAACTGTAGCGTATGGCCTGAATATGGCGCGAGGTCAATATTCACAGTCTCAAACTCATTGGTAGCAGTGATGGATTTTTTTCTCCATATCTCATTGAAATCTTCAGGATTGTTGAGGCCATTACCGTCCACCACCATCCAAACGCTGTACTCTACTGATTTCAATGACTCACCCTTGGGCAATATCGTACGGAAGTCGAATTTCAGATGGTACGACTTGTCTGCCGAAAGAGCAATTCTCGGTGTAAGCAGCCCACCCTCTTGGCTATTGTTTACCCCACGAGGATGGATGGCTGCCTGATACATTGCATTCCATAGCCAACAGGTTCCGTCATGGTCGGCATCCAAGACATACATGCATTCGCCCAAACCCGTATCGAAATGCTCAGCATAAGGTGCAGTGACGGGCGGACAAGGTTGGAAATCGGAGGTAATCATGATATCGTCGATGTACCAGCTGTGGGCGTTTAAGCCATTGTATCTGAAATCAATTTCAACATCTTTTCCTTGATAGGCAGAGAGATCTATGGTGACCGTCTTCCATTCGTCCAAAGGTTCGGTTTGTGTCCATACCTCGTCGCCCAACACTTTATGTCCGCCTTCAATCACCCAAACGCCTTCATAACCATAGTCGCTGGAATACCGTTCATAGGTCTTGAATGACATCGTGACACTGCCGCCTGCAGGAATGCTGATGAGCGGAGTGGTTAGCCAACCATCTTGATTATAGTCGCTGTTGAATCTATGCACGGCGCAATAGTCATCTGCAGCTGGACTAACGGCGCCATCCTGACCCATCCTTTGCCAATAGGAAGCATAGCCACCATTTTGGTGGTCGAAATCCATTTGAGCCCAACATTCCCAATCCGTTGTTCCAGTCTCGAAACTCTCATAATAAGGCAGGTTACGAGCGGTATAGTTCTCACAATCGACATCGACGAACATGGCGATGTTATGTTCACCTTCAAATTGTATGACTCCGTCTTTGAATACAGAATGGTCTGTCAAATAATAGACTCCTGTACTATTGGCCACAATATCATTATAGTAATCATTCAATTCAGGATGTTCGTACAAGACAACTCCGTTTTTCCACACTTTGGCAATGCTCTGGTCTGCACCAAACACATAGATATCGCCTGCGTCATTGTTTATTGAAGAGCAAACACCTTGACCGGTCAACGCGTAAAGTTCGTAGGCATCGCAGTACACCCATGTCTTCCACTCATTTGAGCGTTGGTTGACAACGGTATAGACGCTGCCATTGTAATAAACTATGTCGTCGGCACTAACATCTTCGCCGAAGTTCAGAATCTCTCCATTGTTGGAGTCCCATACTACGCCTTCATAATCGTTGCCATTGTACTTCAGTCCGCAGGCATAGATGATGCCGTTATCAATTACCGCCTTGTCGATCCAACCTTCGTTGCCACCTGTGTCAAACAAGATGAAAGGAGTAGATGAAGTACCCTTCCATACTACGGGTTTTTTGACCGTGTTGACGATCTTATAACCAGCGGCATAGACATCAGTGCCATCGGTAAACAACGCTTTGACGCAAGTGCCATCTTCATTCACCAAATAAGGATTGGCATTTTTGTAGACATTGCCGTGTTTTTCACCCGTATTCGTATTGTAATAATAATCCACCCAATACACATTGCCATCCAGACAAAGCACATCATTGGACATGTGATAAAAAGAGGGATCATCGCCTTGAGAATAAAGCAGTTCTCCGTTCTTGAAGACGGTGGAGTTTTCAGTACTTACTTCGTTATAATTAAAACCAGCAGTGTACACATCTTGGGCCACACTTATGCCTGTGAAGGCCATCACCGACATGATGAATAGTACTATTTTTTTCATAATGATTTAATTTTTGTTTGACATATAATGTTCATAAACTGTTGAATAGATGAACACTATTCAACGAGGCAAATATAAGGTAAAAATACGAATTGTCTATCCGTAAAATTACCTATTTTTAGTTTTTCGTATTTAATAACAATTTTATAAACGACTATGGCCGCTCCAACACGAGGTTGAAGCGGCCATTTGTTCTTGAACAGAGACGGTGTCACACCGTCTCTACAATATTATTCGAACATCTTATCGATGACATCCTTATATTTCGCGATGAGGACCTTGCGCTTGACTTTAAGCGTGGGCGTCAGCAAGCCATTGCCAATGCTCCACTCGTCGGCGAGCAGCACTTGTTTCTTGATCTTCTCGGTCTCGCCCAAGCCCTTGTTCAGCTCGTTGACTTCCTTAGCGAAGCGTTTGAGCACCTCGGGATTCTGGATCATCTCCTCGTTGGTCGTATAGGGGATTTTCTCTTCAGCACACCATGACTTGAGGTCACTGAAGCTCGGGATGATGAGGGCGCCAGCGAACTTTTGGTTCTCACCTACCACAAGGATGTTTTCTATCAGTTTGGAAGCGCAGAACTTGGCTTCGATGACATCAGGGTTGATGTATTTGCCGCCCGAGGTCTTGAATAGGCTCTTGATACGGCCTGTGATACGTAAGCGGTTGTATTGGTCAATCTCGCCCATATCGCCCGTGTGGAACCAGCCTTCCTCGTCGATGACCTCCTTGGTGAGTTCGGGGTGTTTGTAGTAGCCCATCATCACATTGTGGCCACGGCAGCAAATCTCACCGTTGTCCGCAATCTTCACCTCAGTGCCAGGCAAGGGTTGACCCACATAGCCCACTTCGCGACCATGAGGGCTGCGGTTGCTGACGGCGATGACAGGAGAAGTCTCCGTCAAACCATAGCCTTCAAACACAGGCATCTTGATGGCAGAGAAGAATCCGGCAATCTTTTGCGAGATGGCGGCGGCACCCGACACGATGATGTCGAAGTTGTCGGCACCGATGCCTTCCCTGATTTTGGCGTAAACCAGCTTGTCGGCAATACCCAACTTCCAATCATAGAACCAGTGACGGCTGACCGCGTCAATCTTATAACGCTCGCCAAGGCGCACGGCCCAGAAGAAGATGCGTTTCTTAATGCCCTTCTGTTTCTTGCCCGACTGCAGGATGGCGTCATAGAAGCGTTCCAAGACGCGCGGCACAGCGCACATCATCGTTGGATGCACCTCACGCATGTCAGAGGCAATGGTACCCAAACTCTCGGCATAATAGATGGACATGCCACGATATTGATAGCAATAGTTCAGCGCACGCTCGTAGGCATGGCACACAGGCAGGAAGCTGAAGGCCTTGTTAGAGGTGTCGCTAATAGTGTAATGGAAGTTCGGGAACTGGTTCATCAGGTTGTGGTGCGAAAGCATCACGCCCTTTGGCGTACCTGTGGTGCCTGAAGTGTAGATGATGGTCGCGCACTCCATCTCATCGACAGCGGCCTTGCGGGCAGCCAACTCTTCGACGTGCGGATGATCCTTTCCAAGTTGCAGTAGTTGATCGAAATAAGGATATTTCTCACGGTCAACCATGGTGTAGACCAACTTCACGTTGGGTGCATCAGGCAGGATGTTGGTCACTTTGTTCATCACGCTGAGGCCGTCGATGATGACCATCTTGGCATCGCAGTCGTGAAGGATATAACGGTAGTCGTCCTCACTGATGGTAGGATAGACGGGCACCGTGATGGCACCCACCTGGCTGATGGCCATGTCGAGCATGTTCCATTCAGGGCGGTTGGTAAGGATCATGGCCACCTTGTCGCCTTTCTCAATGCCCAACTCAATGAGGGCATAACTCAGCGTATCGGAGTGTTCTTTGTATGAAGTTGAACTGTATTTCACCCATTGGCCGTTTTTCTTACCGGCCAGGGCTACTTCTTGGTTGGGGTACTTCTCGACATAATTGTCAAGCAAGTCAAATACTCTTTTTATTTCCATATTGTTCTCGTTTCAATAATCTGCAAATATAGAAAATTTCTATATATGCAAACTTTTTTACACCGAAAACATAGAATTATTCAACCTTCTTTCTCCGTTTATTCAATAAGTAGGCCCCACCAAGACAACCCAACAACAGCACTCCTTCTCCAAGAGGCGCATACTGCTGGTCGGATTGTTGACCTTGTATGGGTACCAGTAGACTTGAGCTTGACTGACCGTTGCGCAACGTACCCTCAACCTCATCATCTTCAATAAAAATCTGAGCTTTTGATACCAGCGACATTGAAAGCAACAAAAGTAGCACTATATTTCTCATGATTTTCTCCATTGTTCTACCTCCCATCATATTATTTACTGTTTACTACGATTTTCTGAATCTTTGTTTCGTCTCCATTGGTCAGGCGGAACAAATATAAGCCACTGGCCACATTGGGCAGACTCACCCTACTTTGACCTCCGCTCACTATCGTCCGATTCAGCACACGACCTTGCAGGTCAATGAACTCCAAATCACCATTGCCCGTTACCACCCATTGCGAGCCATCATAGAAGGCAAAGTCGTGATCATCGTCCACTTGTTCTTCCAGGTCAGTGACGTTGAAAGTGATGTAGAAACGCGAACGATAGTCACCCACATGACCTTGGAACGTATAACGGTCCATCTCCGTCATGTCGCATTTTGCACCCGTCATGTTATCGACAAGATACATACTTTGGAAGTCACCATTGGCGGTCTCCCATTTGATGGTGAACACATCGTCCTCATTGGCCTCGAACCACAGCGGGACACGCTCAACACCTTTTTTGGCGAAGAGAGCCGCATAGTGTGTGTCATCGTGCTGGGCATAGAAAATGCCGTTGCCCATGCGCAATTCCTTCAACTTACGGGCACCGCCCCATTCCGGACGTTCAAACTCGATCACGGTCACATCTGTGCAACCCTGCTCGCTGCTCAAATACAAGTTCACAAGAGGATATCTGGGCTTCCAACCACGGAAGTGGCCGTCAAACTCTTCATTATTACTATCAAGAGATTGTCGGGTGGCCGTCATATCCTCATTGAACTGGAGATTGCCCTCGTTTTGGGCCAAGACATAGAAACCTTGGTGAGGATGCAAGAACTGACCAGCGTATGCACCACCCTCCGAACCTGTCATCGGGTAATAAACGTAAGCGTCAGTCTCATATCTGTCGGCATCGTAGATCACGTAGAAAGCGTTGCCGTCCTTTTTGCCCAACAAATTGCTATTCCCATTGGCCAATTTATTAAAGTCGAGATAAGCGTGATAAGGATTGCCCACCAAATTCCAACCGCCCAAAATCTTTGATTGCTTGGTCAGATAGATGCTTTGCTTATTGTTGTTCAACTTACCATGGCTTTGCATGAAGGTGGTGTCGCTAATGGACATCATGTATCCCCTTCCTGGAATCAGAATCTCTTCATTCACATTCTTAGTGAATCTAGAATCTCCTTCCACGGGCATATAATCGAGATGGTCATGATGGCCAGTATAGTAATCACCGTCACTATGCCAATGGTTAGGACCATTACGCTTGAAGTTAATCCAGTGGTATTGGGGTTCGTTCCAAGTATAGAAGTCCATACCGTATGGGTAACAATTGATTTCATCAGAGTTGTAGTTGGAGTTGTTCTCGTCAATCCAACCTTGTCCAAACTGGAATCCAGTCACATTGGTGCCAGCGCTGGCCACACGGCTCGGGAAGTAACCATCCACCCAGTTGGCGCCGGTTGCTCCAGTTTCATATCCCTTTTGGCTCAGACTGTTCTCCCAACCTTTCATCCAATAGCGCACATTGCCCGGCTGGTTGTCGTTGAGCCATGTGAATTCCTGTTGGATATTCTCCCATGGGTTGTTGAAATGGCCGTCGTCGCTATGTTCTGAACCGCTGTATGTGTTCGTGTTATGTCCCTTGTAATCGAATCCCAAAGGTGCCTCTTGCAACGGTGAGGAGAAGAAATGCCAGTCGCGAGGCAAGAGGAATGGTCCCTCACCATACATGGCTTGGTTGACGCCAGGTGATGAGTAGGCATGTCCATACGAATTGTCAAAGGTGACACCCACATACGTATTTTCGAATCCTGACAAGGTTCCAGGGTGCTGAATCGAGGCGTCCTCATGGATGCTCACCTTGCCAATCTTGCTATCGGAAACAACCGATGTCACTTCTTTTGAAATGTCACCATACACATACAGGTAATCTTTGATGGTTTGTTGTTGATCATCTTTATAGTTACCAAGCCTTTCCACCATGGCATTAAGCTCACTCATGGCATTAAGCTCATTGTCGGTATCACGAACGAGGCCACCATATTGCAGCACAACGTATGGATTGTTGTCGTCATAAGTGGGGAAAGCGCCAACCTGCGGACAACCACCTCTAAGGGTAGCCAGGCTGCTAAGGTCTCCAACACCGGGCTTGCCTTCGCTTTCATTGCATAGGAGCAACACAGGCAGGTCACCATTGATTTCGGCAATGGCCGGACGAGACCATGAAGAATACTTGCTCTCACTGCCATTGGCATTGGCCACCCACTTGTTCAATAACCTGAACATGGGCACTTTCTTGCCATTTATGGTTACCACGTTGTCGAAGTACATATAGCCCAAGTTGTCGGCATCCATGGTTGAATTGTACTTGTAGCAGTCGCTGACATTGGGGTCGCTACCACTACCCATCACCCTTGTGAAGGGATAATCGTACGCTTCATACGCATAGGAGTTCTTGATTTTTCCGCCGTTGTTAAGGCCTGCCAACAAAGCGAAATTGGAGTTGGTAAGTCCAGCAACGCCATTGTTTTGCAGATGCAAATAGCAGTTCTCCATATCTGCACCATAATTGATACCTATCAAACCGCCAACCGTAACAGAAGCCGTGCTCGCCACATCAAATTTGACATTGGCAAACGAGTTGTTGATCTTCGGTTTCCTGGCGCTTCCGCCTTGTCCACCACCTATGGTACGACCCACTAAGCCACCGATGGAATAATACATATTGGCATGGATGACCGGCATGGCCATGGAAGAATGGATTTCGCCATCCATCATATTACCCACCAAACCACCAGAGGCATTCTCTGAATTCTCTTTGCTGGGACTGTAGATGTCGACAGACGCTTCACTGTTCGAGATCATGGCCGAACTGCCGTCCATGGTGCCTACCAAACCACCAATGTTGGCAGCGCCTACAGGACGGATGTAACCGCTTGTGACAAACGTGCGGTCGATGACACCGCCATTAACGCTACCGAACAAGCCATAATTGCTTCGTTCGTACTTGCGGTCGCCTTCACCAATATATGCAATATCCAAATTCTCAATCAAATGTCCTTGGCCATCGTAGGTTCCGGCAAAACTGGACGAACCCGTCTTTTGCGCACCGATAGGCACCCACACATACATCTGCAAGTCGGCATCACCCGTCTGCTTAATCGTTGTATTTGAAAAATCACTTGACGGAGTCTGGCGATTGCTACCATTCACCAGACTGATGAGCCAAGCCAAATCATAAGACGAATCAATAGCATCGAGTGAGAAGTCTTGCGGCGCACTTCTAACCACATTGTTCCACGTCCAACCGAAGAACAAGGTCGTGGAAGGATCGAAGTGGTTGATGTGTTGGCTTTGGTCTGTCAACGGATACACATAGTCCGCAATAGAAGTGGAATAATACGTGTACTTGGGTAAAGCAAAACTCTCGTTCGAGAAGAACCAATTCAGGTCATCATGGAAGTTGTTGCGGTTCCAGGCCGACTCAGCTTGTTCCGGGGTCAAGGCCACGGCCACAGGCGAGAAGGTGTTGTGGACATAATGAGAGGCCGTGTTCCTAATGGGACTGGTGACACCAATACGTGTCGCTTCATCAAGGGGATCCTCTCCTATTATATTAATGTGTTTGTCGAATGTAGGCAGATAGACATTAGATTGAATGGCTTCGGCATCAGTTCCAATTTGCAGGTTCTGCATGTTGCCATCAATAGTCACAACATTCTCAACATTAACCGTAGCCGTAGGATTCACGTAGATACCGCCGCCATGATGCGTGACTTCACCATTGTCATCGTAATCGGCATCGGTGTACCACACATCCGCGTTAGTATTGTTATAGCCACGTTCCAGGACTGTTCCAAACTTGGTGACACCCGTTCCATTCATCGCCGAACCGTTCAAGGTCAGCTTCGAATTTGCATGAGTCACAATCAACGGTTCAGACACTCTTAATTGGTCAAAGGCAGGTACATCAAGCGTTGAAGGATCAGTCCCCACTGGATAGGGTTCCAATTCGGGATCAGGATAGTTGGTTCCCGGAATCAAGAAATAGGTATCGTCTCCTTTGACATGGCCATACAGACCGTCCATCTGCACATTATCCAAAACTATCTCTTTATCATCTTGGACGACAAGCATAGCCCCATAGTTGGCTCCCGGACCATTCGTTCCATCGCCAAGGTCATAATAAGATTCACTTTCATGCTGTCCTGCCCAACTCAATGGATGTCCACCAGGATAGCGATAGAGCTTTAACGGATAGGTCTGTGTCTCACCTTCCACTTCCATCGTTCCACCTTGAATCAAGGCATTTTCGTCTTCTGCAGACAAAGCACCCACTACATAGATAATGTCGTTTTGGTAGTTATAATTCAGGCTTTCATCGCTTAAGATCTCCGAACAGATGCCTCCGTAATTGCCCGTTGTCACAGCTCCTGAGACCGTCTTTTTAGGCTTGTCAGGATAAAGTCCCCAACCATCGGTCTTCGACATATCGTCTCTTCCCCAACCTCTTGTGCCATCAACATACCAGCGGCGTCCTCCAAACTCACGAATCACCCATTCGCGATAATCCATACGGTCGCCTTTGAAGAACTGCAGCACATTCGTGTAAGGATACTGTTTCGTATTGGTGAACGTTTCGCCCTCATCAGTGAAGAAATTGTAAGGCGAGTTGTAGCTCAAGAAGCCACCGTCGACTTCGTTTTCAACATTGTCTCCCAAAATCTTGGGACGAGCGTAAGCAAAGCTCTCGGTACCCCACGGTTGGAGCGGGCTTCTCATACGGAAGAAACCTTCCAGTTCGCCATAATATTGGCCCATGTCAACCCAGTTCTCACCT
>JAEEGK010028625.1_pt1 | contig 11170 bp, 9 predicted proteins | sample 8958771 | NCBI WGS metagenome assembly JAEEGK01 (sample SAMN16246547, study PRJNA631951) | gut metagenome | biome: gut microbiome; feature: rumen; material: SC-attached | host: Bos | place: Iran: Karaj | collected 2018-10 | reverse complement strand
ACGGAACCGTCCACATCGCCCTTGACGATGATGTTGAGCTCCTTGAAGTTGCCGATCGCGATACGGCGGCCGATCTCCTCGAGGGTCATGTGCTTCTGGGTCTTGATGCCCTGGATGCGGAGCAGCTGCTCGCGCTTGGTCGCGATGTTCTTGGCCTCGCGCTCGTCGCCCATCACGTTGAACTTCTCACCGGCGGCGGGAGCGCCGTTCAGGCCGAGCACGGACACCGGCGTCGAAGGGCCGGCCTCGGTAATCTTCTGACCACGCTCGTTGAACATCGACTTGACGCGGCCGTAGTAGCTGCCGCACAGGACGACATCGCCCGGACGGAGGGTACCCTCCTGCACGAGGACGGTGGCAAGGTAGCCGCGGCCCTTGTCGAGCGAAGACTCGATCACGGCGCCCACGGCCTTCTTGTTCGGGTTGGCCTTGAGCTCGAGCAGGTCGGTCTCGAGAAGCACCTTCTCCAGGAGCTTGTCGACGTTGATGCCCTGCTTGGCGGAAATCTCCTGGCACTGGTACTTGCCGCCCCAGTCCTCCACGAGGATGTTCATCTCGGAGAGCTGACGGCGGATCGTGTCGGGGTTGGCGCCCGGCTTGTCGATCTTGTTGATGGCGAACACCATCGGGACGTTGGCCGCCTGGGCGTGGTTGATGGCCTCGATGGTCTGCGGCATCACGGCGTCGTCGGCCGCCACGATGATGATCGCGAGGTCGGTGAGCTGTGCGCCGCGGGCACGCATGGCGGTGAACGCCTCGTGGCCAGGGGTATCCAGGAAGGTGATGCGGCGGCCGTCGGGCAGCTTGACGTTGTAGGCGCCGATGTGCTGCGTGATGCCGCCCGCCTCACCGGCGATGACGTTGGACTTGCGGATGTAGTCGAGCAAGGAGGTCTTACCGTGGTCGACGTGGCCCATCACGGTGATGATCGGCGGACGCGGCTGCAGATCCTCGGGCTTGTCGGCCTCCTCGATGCTGCTGATCTCCTCGGAGATCTCGGCGGTGACGAACTCGACCTGATAGCCGAATTCCTCGGCCACGAGCACGAGGGTCTCCGCGTCGAGACGCTGGTTGATGGACACCATCAGGCCCAGGCTCATACAGGCGCCGATGACCTTGACCACCGGCGTGTTGTTCATCAGGGTGGCGAGGTCGTTGACGGTCACGAACTCGGTGACCTTCAGCACCTTCTGCTCGGCCATGGCCTCCGCCATCTCCTCCTGCGAACGCTGGGCGGCAGCCTCGCGCTTCTCCTTGCGGTACTTGGCGCCGAAGTTGTTCTTCTTGCCTTCGTTCATCTTGGCGTAGGTCTCCTTGACCTGCTTCTGGATCTCCTTCTGGAGCTCCTCCTGCTGGGCCTCGGTGAGCTGCGGCTTGAAGCGGTCACGGTCGCGCTTGCGACCCTTGCCGGCCTGCTGGTTCTGCTGGTTCTGCTGCTGGCGGTTGTTGTCCTTCTTGGGATTCTTCTCGATGTTGGCGCCGGCCTTGGCCACGTCGACCTTCTGCGTGCCCTTGCTGATGCGCTCGCGCTTCTTGGGCTTGCGGTCGAACTGGCTGAGGTCGATCTTGCCGACCACCTTGAGCTCGGGGCTCGCCGAACGCGCAGGTGCAGGCTCAGCCTGCGGGGCCGGCGTCTCCACGACGGGCTCCGGCTCAGGCTGCGCCACGGCCGGCTCCGGCTCCACGGCCGGTTCCTCGACCGGCTCCGGCTCTGCGACCGGCTCGGCCTGCGGGGCTTCCGGAGCCTCCGGCTCCTCCTCCACCGCCGGCGCCGCCGGCTCGGCGGGCGCTTCCGGCTCGGCAGGAGCGGCTTCCGGCTCCTCCTTCACCTCCGGGACCTCCGGGGCGGCGGGAATCTCCGGCTCCGGCATCTCCTTCTTGGCGTTGATGAACGTGTTGCTCTTGATGATCGTCTCCTGCTCGGGCTCTTCCTCCTCCTCGACCTGCTCGCGGCCGGAGCGGTGGCCGCTCTTCTCCAGGATCTCGGTGATCTTGACCTCGACCTTGTCGGCGGCCTGCTTCAGCTCGAGGTCCTTGCCGAACTGCTTGTTGAGCGCGGGAAGGTACTCGTCAGAGACTTTTGCATTGGGGTCGGAATCGACCTCGACGCCCTGTTTCTGGAGGAAACCCACCAGGTCGTCGAGACCGATGTTGAATTGTCTGAGTAGTTTGCTTATTCTGATATCTGCCATTCTGTCTAGTCTTCGAATTCTGCTTTAAGGATGTTAAGGACTTCCTCGACGGTCTCATCCTCGAGGTCGGCACGCTTGGCGATGTCCTCCGGAGAGAGGGCCAGCACGCCTTTGGCGGTGTCGCAGCCGATCGCCTCGAGGCGGTCGATGATCCACTGGTCGATGACATCGGAGAATTCGCTCAGGAGCACGTCCTCCTCATCGCTGCTCTCGCCCTTCGGGAGCTCGCGGTACACTTCGATCTCACGGTCGACCAGCATGCCGGCCAGCTGGATGTTGACGCCGTGGCGGCCGATACCCTTGCTGACCTGGTCCGGCTGCATGAACACCTTCACCTTGTCGTCCGGGCCCTCGCCCATCTCGATATAGGAGACGACGGCGGGATTGAGGGCGCGCTGGATCATCAGCTTGGGGTTCTGGGACCACTGGATGACGTCGATGTTCTCATTGCGCAGCTCGCGGACGATGCCCATGATACGGCCGCCCTTGACGCCGATACAGGCGCCGATCGGGTCGATGCGGTCGTCGTAGGACTCCACGGCCACCTTGGCACGCTCGCCCGGCACGCGGACCACCTTCTTGACGGTGATCAGGCCGTCGGCGATCTCCGGGACCTCCTGCTCGAAGAGGCGCTCCAGGAACTCGTTGGACACGCGGCTGAGCGTGATGTACGGCGTGGTGTTGTTCTTCATCTCCACGCTCTTGATGACGGCGCGGACGGAGTCGCTCTTCTTGAAGCGCTCGCCGGGAATCTGCTCGCTCTTCGGGATGTGCAGCTCGTTGCCGTCCTCGTCGAGGATCAGGACTTCCTTGGACCAGGTCTGGTAGACCTCGCCGTAGAAGAGTTCGCCCACCTTCTCGGAGTACTTCTTGAAGACGTTGGCCTTCTCGATGTCCATGATGCGGCCCTGAAGGTTCTGGCGGATATTGAGGATACCGCGGCGGCCGAAGGCGGCCAGCGGCAGTTTCTTGGTGTACTGGTCACCGATCTCGTAGTCGTCGGCGTCGCCGCCATCCTCGCGGATGCCCTCGATGGTGATCTCGGCATAAGGGTTCTCCACTTCCTCCACCACGTCGAAGTTCTGGTAGATCTCGCAGGTACCCTTGTCCACGTTGACGATCACGTCGAAGTTGTCAGACGAGCCATAGGTCTTGGCAATCTGGGTCAGGAAGACGTCTTTGAGGACCTGCATCATCACAGGACGGTCGATGTTCTTCTCCTCCTTGAAGTCCTTGAAGGCGTCGATAAGCGTAATTACTTTTTCTTTTTCCATTATTGTCGTTATTCTTTGATTGTTTGCAACATTTCGTCCGCTTCCGCGGCGTCGATCCCCACGGAACCGACGGTGAGGGCGTAATCCTCGATATTGCGGTCGAAGGCGGCCAGTACGGCACGGTGCACGTATTCGCAGTCGGCCAGCTCGACGTCGGCGTCCGCCTTGTCGATCGTGACCTCGAACACGTTGTCGTCGTCGTTGAACATGATGTCAACCAGGGAGCAGCCGCGCTCTGCGACGGCCTTCTCCACCACTTTTTCGAATTCAGTCCTGTCCATAGTAATAAAAAAGAAGACCTCAACCGGGCCTTCCATCTCGTTCACAGGTGCAAAGATAAGTATTTTTTTGTATATTCGCCAAAACTTTATGATTATGAAGCGACTGACCCTCCTTTTCCTTGCCCTCGCCTTCTGCCTGGGCGCCCTCACGTCCTGCGACCTCGACCGGACGGGAACCTACAACTACAGCAACGAATTCGCCCTCAGGATCGAGGACAAAGACGACTACAAAGCCGTCGAAGAATATATGAAGGCCAACTTCGTCGACATCAAGGACAATCCGAGCTTCTACGGCTCCAACCACGACGCGATCGCGACCTTCACCAAGCATTTCGTCGAGGAGCTGAAGCGCGTGGACACCGACTTCATCTACTCCCACCTCAAGGAGACGACCGACGCCGTCCAGCTGATCGGCTTCGCCACCGGCAAAGGCTCCAAGGAGTGGGTCGGCTTCCGCACCTTCACGCTGGCGGACCTGGAAGTCGAAGAGACCCCGCAGGCCCAGTAGCCCCTACAGCAGATATTCCAGCGAAGCGGGGCCTTCGTTGAAGAGCAGATCCATGATGGAGAGGCCCGGGATGAACCCGTGGCGCTCCGCGAAAACCTGATAATACGGCCGGTCCACTCCCAGATCCCTGAGGATGGTATCCGGCCGTTTCGGATGTATGTCCACGTGCCCGGCCGCATACTCCTCCGTCGGGATGAGTTCGGTCTTCAGGCCGATCTTCTGCAGGAAGAAGCGGATGATGCGCATGTCCAGCTCCCAGAGCGTCCGGGGATGCGCGTCCAGGATGGCGAAGAGCTCGTCCCGGTAGTATTCGAAATAGGCGGACGAGCGGTAGGCCGTCTCGATGCAGCGCTCCGCCTTCTCCACCCACGGGGTGGAATAATCCACTTCAATCTCCCGGATCGGGAGGCAGAACGTCCCGTCCCGGTGCTTCACCGGGAAATTGAGCATCTGCACGCCGTCCGCCGCATAGATGCGGCAGCGGTTGCGGTAGGACTGCTTCTGATAATTCTCACAGGCCTCCACATAAACCGAAGAATACTTTGCGAGGAGCGCAAAGTATTCTACCGGAGGGAACCAGGCGATGGTCAGCGTAGGCACAGCCTATTCGATTTCGCCCTTGGCGCCTATTTCCATGCCGCGGACGATGCCGCGCTTGGAGTTGCGGATGAATTCCAGGATCGTGTCACGCTCCACGGACTGCGGGAAGCCGGCTTCGACCTTGGCGCAGCCGTCGGAGATGTTGTAGCCCTGGTAATAGATGGTGTCGTAGATGTCCTTGATGTTGCGGACCACGTCGGTGTCGAAACCGCGGCGGCGCAGGCCCACGATGTTGATGCCGGAATAGCAGATCGGGTTGCGGCCGCAGATGGAGTAAGGCGGGATGTCCTTGTTGACGGCCGAGCCGCCGCCAACCATCGCGTGCGTGCCGATGTGGGAGAACTGGTGCACGACGGTGCTGCCGCCGATGATCGCCCAGTCGTCCACGTCCGTCTCGCCGGCGATGCCGACATAGCTCACGAGGATGCAGTGGTTGCCCACGCGGCAGTCGTGCGCGATATGCACATAGGACATGACGAGCGTGTCGTTGCCCACGCGGGTGACGCCCTTGCCGCTGGCCTTGGTGCCGCGGTTGATGGTCGCGCACTCGCGGATGGTCACGCGGTCGCCGATCTCGACATAGGTGACTTCGCCGTCGAACTTGAGGTCCTGCGGCACGGCGCCGACCACGGCGCCCGGGAAGACCTGGCAGTCGTTGCCCATCTTGACATAAGAGAAGATGGTGGCGTGCGGCAGGATCTTGCAGTTGTTGCCGATCTCTACGTTGTCGTCAATATAGGCATACGGGCCGACCTCGACGTTCTCGCCGAGCTTGGCGCCGGGATGCACGGTAGCCAGAGGATGTATTTTCGTCATACTTTCTTGATTTTGGCAAAGGCCTCACGACTCGCCAGGCTGTTGATCGTGTGGCCGGGTTTGTAGGCAGTTATTCTCGCCTTCGGGAAGCCTCCCGCCAGGCGCATGTCCCCGATCAGGTCGAGCAGCTTGTGGCGCCCGCACTCATCCGGGAAGTGGAGTTTGATGTTGCTCAGATAGCCGGACTCCGTCACGGAGAGGTGCGGCATCCCGAACAGGACACACATGTTGTCGATCTGTTCCGGCGAGACCGGATGCTCGACGATCACGATCGCGTTGTCCACGTCGCCGCCCTTGACCAGGCCGCGGGCGGCCAGGAACTCGAGCTCGTGCATGAACACGAACGTGCGGCAGGGAGCGATCTGGCCGACATAGTCGGCATTCTCCGACCAGTGGGCCTTCTGGATGCCCAGCACGCGGGAGCCGAAGTCGACCGTGGCCTCGAAGGACATCTCCTCGGCCGGCTCGACGCGCACCCAGGATCCCGTCCGCTCGTCACGCACCTCGAAAGGCTCCGCGAAATTGAGCCAGACGCGCTCCGCGTCCTGCTCCTGCAGGCCGTCCGGAGCGATGGCACGGACATAGCGCTCGGCGCTGCCGTCCAGGATGGGGACTTCTTCGTTGTCTATCTCGATGCGGGCATTGTCCACGCCCAGGCCCGTGAGGGCCGACATCAAATGTTCTATCGTAACCACGTTGACCTCACCGGAGGAAATCGTGGTGCTGCGGTCGGTACGCGTGACTGCGGACGCGACGGCAGGAATCTCTATACCGACGTCCGTACGGACGAAGCGGATGCCGAAATTGGCCGGGGCAGGTTGTATCGTCAGGTGGGCATATTTGCCCGTGTGAAGGCCGCGTCCTTCAAAGCTGTACTCGCGGGTCAGTGTCTGCTGATTCATTCGGGCGGCAAAGATACGAATAATTCTTCACATTTATTCTTCTTCGCCAGCGCGCTTGAACTTGGCAAATGCCTTAAGATAAGTCTTATGGGCTATGGCAGGGATTCCCCAGAGAGTTTCGCCGGGCTTGCGGACGTTGCCGATCACGCCGCTCTTGGCGGCGAGCGTAGTCTTGTCGGCGATCTTGATATGGCCGACAATGCCCACCTGTCCGGCGATGATGCAGCTCTCGCCGATCTGCGTGGAGCCGGCGACGCCGGTCTGCGCGGCCATCACCGTGTTCTTGCCCACGACGACGTTGTGCGCGATCTGGCAGAGGTTGTCGATCCGGACGCCGTCCGCGATGATGGTGGACTCCATCGGGGCGCGGTCGACCGTGGTGTTGGAGCCGATCTCCACGTCGTTGCCGATGACCACGTTGCCGACGTGCTCGATCTTGCGCCACGTGCCGTCGGGCTGCGGGGCGTTGCCGAAACCGTCGTCGCCGATGATGCAGCCGGCGTGCAGGATCACGCGGTCGCCGATCACCATCCCCGGGAAGATATGGACGCCCGGATAGATGATGCAGTAGGAACCGATCTTGGTCCCGGCACCGATCGTGACGTTGTCGTGGATGATGGTCCCCTCGCCGATCCGGCAGTCCTTGCCGATCGTCACGAAGTCGCCCACGTTGACCTTCTTGCCCAGCCTGGCGCTCCAGGCGATGCGGGAGCGCAGCGAACGGCGGCGGCGGTATTTCTTGCGCTGCTCGGACATATACTTGAGCAGGTCCGCCAGGGCGCTGTAAGCGTTTTCCACGCGGACGAGCGTGGGCGTCACCGCCTCCTTGGGCGTAAAATCAGAATTAACCAGCAGGACCGAAGCCCTGCTGGTATAGACATATTGTTCGTATTTCGGATTGGCGTAGAAGGAGAGCTGGCCGGGGCGGCCGTGCTCTATCTTTGCGAATGCATTTACTTTGACCTCGGGATTGCCATCAACGGTTCCGTGGAGGATTTCGGCCAATTGTTTTGCTGTTAATTCCATCAGTTAGGGTAAAACTAGATCAGAAGCGCCAGCCCATGGTCAGGGAGACGTTCCAGAGGTCATACTTGTCGTACATGCGCGGAGAGTCGCAGCCTTCAATATAATCGTAATACGGCGCGAAAGTCGAGGCGGGGTGACGGGTCATCCGGACGGCGGCGTCCATGAAGAAGGAGCCGGGCGAGGAATAGCCGAAGCCTGCGGACCAGGAATACGTCTTGTCGTTGTAGTAGTGCGGCGTCACGAGATTCTTGATGTGCGGGGCGTAGACGTCATCGTAGTCGGCGGCATAGCCGTCAGCCGTGACGTCGGAGCCGTCGGAAGTCGTCCAAAAGCGCTCCGGAGAAGTGGTGCAGTTGAAACCGCCGCGGAGGAACCATTCGGGAGTGACACGCCACTCAGCGCCGATACGGACGGAGTGGGACACGCCCGCAAAATGCTTGTTGGTGCTGTTTTCCTTGGCGAAACGCGCGTTGTCGTCAAGACGGCCGCCGTGCAGCTCGCGGAAGCGCATCACGCTGTAGTCCGTGAGTTCATAGTCGATGCTGATGAAGCCGGACTTGTCGAACGTGGCGGCGGCACCGAAGGACGCCACATACGGCGAACGGAGCTCGTAGGCATACTCGCCGCGCGGCGAAGTGGCCTGGTCGTTGTACCGGGAGTCGGTGAAGGTCGTCTGGGTGAAATACTGCCAGGTCTCCGTGACGGTGTAGAGCGTCGGGGTCTGGAAGGAAGCGCCGAGGCGGAGCCCCTTGTCCGGACGGAGGATGATGCCGACCTTGCCATAGACGCCGCCGATGTCGGACGTATATTGATAATTGTATGTGCCGCGGGAGAAGCAGGTCTCACCGCCGTCGGCGTAGGTCAGCACGAAGCGCGAAGGGTCGACCGCCGCCTCGGAGAAGGACTCGGAATAGCGGTAGCGCGCCATCGGCATGCCGATGTTGAAGCCCAGATAGAACTTGTCGGAGAAATTGAAGCCGAGGTTCATGATCAGGTCGTTCTTGCTGCCGCGCTTGCTGCGGACAGAAGACTGCGCCAGGGGCCCGAGGAGCTGGATCCGGTCGCCGAACTCCGAGGGAACGAGGGTCTCGGTGACGCCGTAATACTCGCCGTCATTGCCGAGCGTCCCGAACATGCCGCCCTGATAGCCGGTCAGGATATCCCAGGGGAGGTCGGTCTCCATGAAGGAGGAGCTGGCCGCGAGGTCCGCCTCCGGGATGCCGGTGGCGGAAGCGGCGAACTCGCCCATGATCGAGGTCCTGTCGTTGGTCGCGAAACCCTCCGTGTAGAAGTTGTAATTGTTGGTCTGGTTGTTCAAGATGGCGAAAGTCATGGACTTGAGGCCGCTGCGCCGGCCCATGTCGACGTTGAAGGACAGACCGATATTCGGGAGGTTCACCCGGGATTCGTTGAAGTGGGGCGCGTACAGGCCGTCCATCGCCTGCTCACCGACAATCGAATAGGAGGAAGTGACCGAGGAAATGGTCAGGCCCGGCGTGATGGTGAACTGGCTGTAGGGGGCCACCGCCGAACCGGCGGGGTTGATCCCGACCATGCCGAGGTCGCCGCCCAGGGCGGTCACGGCATTGCCCAGGGCCATGCTGCGCGCCGTGCCGTAGTAGTCGTTGCGGCTGAAATTGATCGCGTCAAACATATTTTGTGCACCGGCGAAAGTCGCCGCAGCAAGGAGCAATCCTGCTGAAAGAATGATCTTTTTCATGGTGTACGTCTTGAATCGTTGTTAACGGTTTTCCATAATCTGTCTGCCAATCTATCGGCGTCCGCCGCCGCCACCGCTGCTGCGGCTTCCACCACCGCCGCTGTGCGACGAGCTGCCGGAATACGAGCCGCCGCCACCGCTGCTGCGGCTGCTGCTGCCGCCATAGCTGCGGGAGCTGCTGGAAGAGGAGCTGCTGCTCGAACCGGAAGAATAGCTGCGCGTGGAGGAGGAGCTGCCGGAGCTGCGCGTGGAGCTGCTGGAGCTGCCGTAGGAGCTGGAGCTGCTGGAGCTGCCGTAGGAGCTGGAGCTGCTGGAGCTGCCGTAGGAGCTGGAGCTGCTGGAGCTGCCGTAGGAGCCGGAGGAGCTGGAACTGCGGGAGTTGGCGCCGATCGTACGGACCGGGTTATAGCCTGCGGTGCGGCGCTGCTCGCTGCTCATGCTGGAGGAGGAGCTGCTGCGCGTGCTCTGCGAGCGGGAGACCGAAGTCGCGGAGCGGGAGTTGCTGCCGCTGCGGCTGCCGGAAGTGGGCGTGCCATAGCGGTAGTTGCTGCCGCTGCCGGGACGGCGCTCGCGGCTGCCGCCGACGGTGGTCGTGCTGCGCGGCGTATAGACGCGGCTGGTCAGGCTGCCGCCGCCCCAGTTGCCGCCACCCCAGTAGCCGGGATAGTAGCTGTAGCCGTAGGGGCCATAGGGGCCGTAGTAGCCATATCTGTAGCCGTAGCCGAAGGCGTAGTCGTAGCGGTACCACGGATCATAATACATCCCGGGATACCAGTAGCCGGAATACCACGGGTCGTACCAGGAATACGGATAGCCGAAGGCATAGCTGCCGTACCAGGGGTCATAGCGCCAGCTGCGGAAGTGACTGCCCCAGTAGTAGGAGCCGAAGCCGAGCCCGTAATAATAAGGATAACCGTGGGTGAAATAGTGTCCGTAGTGGCCGTAGAAAGGATAATACCAAGGATCTTCGACGATCACGACGAGCGTGTCCCTGCTGCGTTCCCTGGCAATGTTTTCGGCTGCCAAATACTCGAAGTCCTCTTCCGTGAGGAGCTCGACAGCTTCGACCTCTTCCGGGTCAGCATAAATGCTGTCGAGGAACCGCTGCTGAGAATACTGAGCAGGGGTGCCACAGGATGCCAACATCAAGAGGATGGGCAAGAAAAGTGTCGCGCTCTGTTTCATATTTAAGTCTCCTATCAATAAAATTGTTTTATCTTTGCAGTTACAATTATGATGCCGCAAGGCTTCGTTTGAATAATAGATGCAATTTTCGCAAAAAAACGCAGTTTTTCAACAACAATATGGCAAAAGAGGTTACCAAACGGTCTGACAATTATTCCCAGTGGTACAACGATCTCGCCCTGAAAGCAGATCTCGCAGAGCAGTCCGCCGTGCGCGGATGCATGGTCATCAAACCCTACGGCTACGCCATCTGGGAGAAGATGCAGGGCACGCTTGACAAGATGTTCAAGAAGACGGGCGTGCAGAACGCATATTTCCCGCTCTTCATCCCCAAATCCTTCTTCAGTCGCGAAGCGGAGCACGTGGCGGGATTCGCCAAGGAGTGCGCCGTGGTCACGCATCACCGCCTGATGAACGATCCGGACGGCGGCGGTGTCGTCGTGGATCCGGACGCGAAGCTCGAAGAGGAGCTCATCGTCCGTCCGACCTCCGAGACCATCATCTGGAGCACCTACAAGAACTGGATCACGTCCTGGCGCGACCTCCCCATCCTCTGCAACCAGTGGTGCAACGTCGTCCGCTGGGAGATGCGCACCCGCCTGTTCCTCCGCACCGCGGAGTTCCTCTGGCAGGAAGGCCACACGGCCCACGCCACCGCGCAGGAGG
>JAEEGK010028623.1_pt1 | contig 11171 bp, 7 predicted proteins | sample 8958771 | NCBI WGS metagenome assembly JAEEGK01 (sample SAMN16246547, study PRJNA631951) | gut metagenome | biome: gut microbiome; feature: rumen; material: SC-attached | host: Bos | place: Iran: Karaj | collected 2018-10 | reverse complement strand
TAGTCGTGTCGTTGATAGGCAGCAGCTGCAGCACGGTCTGGCCCGTCATCGCGGCCCAGTCCGCCATCTGCTTCAGGTCGTAGAACTCGCCCACTCCGAAGCCGTCGTTGCTGCGCAACGCAAACACCGGAATCGCGGTACCCGCTCCCCGGAAGCCCGCGCGGTCGAAGATCGCGGTCGAGTGCTCCCGCAGGAAGCCGTTGCCGCCCGCGGGCACTTCGTTCCACGCGTCGCGGAACGAAGTCTCGCCCCGCGCGGCCTTGCGGCTGTGATGCCGCCACTCCTGTCGCACGACCACTCCGTCGCGGATCACTTCATAGGTATAGTCCAACAGCATGGCTCCCGTGAACTTATCTATCCCGACAGTCCAGAAGCCGCCCTCGCAGTACTCCATGGGATATTTCTTCCCCTGGCACACCAGGAAAAGATTCTCCCCCCACTGCGTGTGGTATTCAATCGTGAATCTTGCTTTCATAACAGAATGCGGTTAGTTTCCGGAGGATCCCGTCACTTCATCCGAAGCCGCAGCGCCCCCTTTCTGGGCAAATATAGCAAGAATGTCGGTTCAACGACCTTCGGGACATCCGCTTTCCCGACGAACTCCCCGAATTGACGGACGAACTGCCGGCCTGCCCCTCCCAACGGTAATCTTCCCTCCCCTTCCGCCCCGCCATCAAGGACGCCATCGCCTCCCAACTCAGCCTCCACCGCATCGTCGCCAGCGACATATTCGAGAAGGAATTGCTTAAAACCTTGTAAAAATACTTTTTCTTCGTATATTTGCAGTCCCGACCGGAATCTCCGCCGCGTGGAACTGGAGAGGTGGGTGAGTGGCTGAAACCACCGGTTTGCTAAACCGACGTACGGGTAATTCTGTACCACGAGTTCGAATCTCGTCCTCTCCGCAAAAATCCCCTACAGAGCGTTCTGTGAGGGATTTTTCGTTTCTAGTGTGACAAAAAATGTGTCAAAATCGGGTTTTTGAGGTCCTTTAACAGGTGTGAAGAGATTTGCACATGTTGGAACAGATTAAAGGGGAAAAGGTCAGTGGGATTTTACCCTGCTATAAAGGATTCTTTCGTATCACACCATTATCTTATATCTCCGGATCAAAAAGATACCACACCAAAGAGGATAGAAAATCCACACCAAAGGCACAACTCCGCACCTAAGTCCTAAATATACTACCCAAAAGAGGAGAGCACTACCCAATAAACTACCCAAAAGAAACGAGATCTATAGCCCGGACTCGTTCGCGTAATCCGAAACTTTCTCATTATTGTTCCGTTTAAAAGGTTAACTTTGTATATTGTGGGAAATCCCTAATAAACTACTTAAGCGAAATGACGGCACAAAGCGAACAGGCTCTTGAGAACGGGTTGATCTCGACCTTGCAGGACATGAGCTATGAGTATGTCCAAATCAAGGAAGAAACGAACCTGCTCAGCAATTTCAAGAAGCAACTGGAAAAACATAATGCTAAGGCGCTGGCCGAAATCGGCCGCACAGCATTTACCGATAAGGAATTCGAGAAGATCTGTATCTATCTGGAGGGCGGAACCCTCTTCGAAAAGTCGAAGAAACTCCGCGACCTCTTCCCGATGGAAACCGAGGACGGCCAACATCGCATTTGGGTAGAGTTCCTAAACAAGAACCACTGGTGCCAAAACGAATTCCAGGTTTCCAACCAGATTACCGTCGAAGGACGAAAAACCTGCCGATATGATGTCACCATCCTTATCAACGGCCTTCCGCTTGTACAGATTGAGTTAAAGAAGCGCGGTGTAGAATTAAAGCAGGCCTACAATCAGGTCCAGCGCTATCAGAAGACCTCTTTCCGCGGATTGTTTGACTACATCCAGATCTTCGTCATTTCCAACGGTGTCAACACCCGCTACTTCGCCAATAACCCGAATTGTGGTTATAAGTTCACTTTCAATTGGACCCTCATCAACAATGAGCCGGTGAACGACCTCAGCCAATTCGCGACCCACTTCTTTGATAAATGCACCCTGGGCAAGATGATCTCCAAGTACATTGTTCTGCATGAGGGAGACAAATGCCTGATGGTCCTCCGCCCGTACCAGTACTACGCAGTAGAGAAGATCCTGGACCGTGTACAGAACACCAACAAGAACGGCTACATCTGGCACACCACAGGCGCCGGCAAGACGCTGACATCCTTCAAGGCGGCGCAGCTGGTTGCCGAGTTGGACGGCATAGATAAGGTTCTCTTCGTCGTGGACCGCCATGACCTGGATACCCAGACCAAAAGCGAATACGAGGCCTTCGAACCTGGTGCAGTGGACGGCACCGATGACACCTACGAGCTGGTAAAGCGACTGAATTCAGATAAGAAAATCATCCTCACAACCATCCAGAAACTGAATACCGCCATTAAAAAGGACTTCTATAACAAGCGGATTCAAGATCTGAGGGACAAGAAGTTTGTGATGATCTTCGATGAGTGTCACCGCAGCCATTTCGGTGAGTGCCACCGTAACATCGTCAATTTCTTCAGAAATCTCCAGATATTCGGTTTTACCGGCACGCCAATCTTCCCTGAGAACGCCAAGCAGGACATCACAACGTTCGAGGTCTTTGGCGAATGCCTCCACAAGTATATGATCAAGGATGCCATCGCGGATGAAAACGTCCTGGGCTTCCTTGTAGAGTATTACCAGGGCAAGTTGGACTCCAATGAGCAGAGCGAGATCCGTATGAAGACCATTGCGGAATTCATCGTCAACAACTTCCGCAAGTCCACCTTCGACGGCGAATTCAACGCCCTCTTTGCCGTGCAGTCCGTCCCGATGCTGCTCAAATACTACAAGATCTTCAAAGACCTGCAGCCAGACATCAAGATTGCCGCCATCTTCACCTACGCTCCCAATACTAGTCAGGATGACGCCAAGACCGGAATGAACCAGGGCTTTGAAACCGATTCCGTTCAGGCCGATGAGCTGCAGGCCATCATGGATGACTACAACACACATTTCGGCACGGCATTCACCACAGACAACTTCGGCGCCTACTACGATGACATCAACGAGCGTATGAAAAAGCGCAAGGCCGGCATGGAACCCATCGACCTGCTTATTGTCGTGGGTATGTTCCTCACCGGCTTCGACGCCAAGAAACTGAATACCCTCTACGTCGATAAGAATCTGGAATACCACGGGCTCCTGCAGGCGTTCAGCCGCACCAACCGAATCCTGAATGAGAAGAAGCGCTTCGGTAAAATCCTCTGCTTCCGGGACCTCAAGGCCAAGGTGGACGAATCCCTGAAGCTCTTCTGCGATGGAGACCCCAATGTGGGTGTCCAGCGTCCGGAGTTCAAACAGGTAAAACGAGAGCTGAACGAACTTAGTGAGTCGCTTCTGCAAAAGTATCCTACGATGGAATCGGTAGATGCCCTAAAGAGCGAGTATGACAAGAAAAAGTTCCTTCTGGCTTTCCGTGACATCATCAAAAAACACGCAGAGATCCAAATCTATGAGGACTATAATGCGGATGATCCGGGCCTCATCCTCTCTGAGCAGGACTACAACGACTATCGTTCCAAGTATCTTGATATGACCGTTGGTTTCATCAAGGAGGATAATCCTGAGGAGCCACGTCTGTTGGAAGAGCCACAGGCCGAATATGGTGAGGGTGGCCGGCTGGAAGACATCGACTTCTGCCTTGAACTGTTGCATAGCGACGTCATCAACGTCGCCTATATCCTTTCCCTCATCAGCAACCTGAATCCTTCCGATGAAGATTACGAACAGAAGCGTCAGGAGATTCTGGACACCATGATCAAGGATGCCACCATGCGCAAGAAGACGCGCCTGATCGACGGCTTTATCAAGGCCAACGTGGACTATGACAAGGATGGCTTCCAGCGGGCCAAGGCCGATGGGACAATGGATTTGGAAACCCGTCTGAAGGATTATATCATTGAGAAGAAGACAGAGGCAGTGGAAGAACTAGCATCAGAGGAAGGTGTAGATGCTGAGGCTCTTGGCAAGTATATGTCAGAGTACGATTACCTGGGCCGCGAGAAGCCCGAAATCATCCAGGAAGCCGTCCGTAAAAAGAAGATGGGCCTGCTGGCCAGAAGCGCGACCGTGCGCCGCATCGTTGAGAAGATGCGTGAGATTTTTGATCTATTTAATTGGGAATAAAGGGATAATAAAATATGAGCGAAGAACTGCAACAGAGACTCCGTACCCAGCTTTGGGACGTTGCCAATAAACTCCGGGGAAATATGACCGCCGGTGACTTCATGTATTTCACCCTCGGTTTCATTTTCTACAAGTACCTCTCCGAGAAAATTGAGCTGTATATCGACGACCAGCTCAGCGAAGACGGCATCACCTTCAAGCAGGCCTGGGCCTCCGACGAAGAGGAACTGAAAGCGGAAATCCAGCGCATCTGCATGGAAGACCTTGGCTACTTCATCGAGCCGGAGTTCCTGTATTCTTCCATCATCGAGAGCATCGGCCACAAGGAGAACATCCTGCCCCAGCTGGAGCGCAGCCTCAAGAAGATCGAGGACAGCACCATTGGCCACGAGAGCGGCGATGACTTTGGCGGTCTATTCTCTGACATTGACCTGGCCTCCCCGAAGCTGGGGAAGACGGCGGATGACAAAAACAAGCTCATCAGCGACGTGCTTGTGGCCCTCAACGGCATTGACTTCGGCCTGGAGGACGCCCAGGACATAGACATCCTGGGTGATGCCTACGAGTATATGATTGGCCAGTTTGCAGCTGGTGCCGGAAAGAAAGCCGGAGAGTTCTACACGCCCCAGGAAGTGAGCACCATCCTTTCCGAGATTGTAATTACCGGCAAGACACGCCTCAAAACGGTTTATGATCCCACCTGTGGCTCCGGCTCCCTGCTTCTCCGCACGGCTCGTGGCGGTAACGCAGACGAAATCTTCGGTCAGGAGAAGAACCCTACAACCTTCAACCTGGCACGAATGAACATGCTGCTGCACGGCGTCAAATACAAAGACTTCGACATCCAGAACGGCGATACGCTGGAGAAGGATGAATTCGGTGACCGTCAGTTTGACGCGGTGGTTGCGAATCCTCCGTTCTCGGCAGAGTGGTCCGCAGATGCCAAGTTCAACAACGATGACCGTTTCAGCAAAGCCGGTGTCCTGGCTCCGAAATCCAAAGCTGACTACGCCTTCATCCTCCACATGATCTACCACCTCAACGACGGCGGTACAATGGCTTGCGTAGCGCCTCACGGCGTCCTGTTCCGTGGTGCTGCAGAGGGGAAGATCCGGCAGTTCCTCATCGAGAAGAAAAACTACATCGACGCCATTATCGGTCTCCCGGCCAACATCTTCTACGGCACCAGCATCCCCACCTGTATCCTGGTGATGAAGAAATGCCGCAAGGAGGATGACAACATCCTGTTCATCGACGCCAGCAAGGAGTTCGAGAAGGTCAAGACACAGAACAAACTCCGCCAGGAGCACATCGACAAGATTGTCAGCACCTACCGGGAGCGCAAGGAGATTGAGAAATACAGCCATTGCGCCACCCTGCAGGAAATCAAGAATAACGACTACAACCTCAACATCCCGCGCTACGTGGATACCTTCGAAGAGGAGGAAGAGATTGACATCAAGGTCGTGATGAGCGAGATCAAGGAACTGGAGGCCAAACGCGCAGAGCTGGACGCCCAGATTGACGTGTACCTCAAGGAACTCGGCATCATCTAATCCCTAATCAAGAATTTGACTGACAGACAATCGTTATGAGTGATACTCAGAAACATACAAAGCCCAATGTCCCGAATTTGAGATTCCCGGGATTAAAGGGTGAGTGGAAGCAGTACACTATGGGAGAGATAACGGAACTCTTTAGCCGGCGGAACAAAAACAGAACTGATTATCCGATGTTTTCAGTGACTAATGCCCGTGGTTTCGTTAATCAGCAAGAGCAGTTTGAAGATAGAGAAATGAAGGGAGAAGATATCTCCGCATATAAAATTGTTTCACCTGGGGAATTTGCCTATAATCCAGCTCGAATAAACGTTGGCTCCATTGCTCGTTATGATGGGGAAACGGATTGCATGATTAGTTCCTTGTATGTCTGCTTTAAGGCAAAAACAGAACTTGTAGATTCCCAACTACTGCTCCATATCCTTAAGTCGCCAAAGATGGTGTACAACTACGGTATAAATGGAGAAGGAGGAGTACGTATTTATTTGTTCTACCCTAACTTTTCCAGAATCAGGGTCAAACTTCCTTCCCTTGAGGAGCAGCGCAAAATAGCGTCATTCCTAGATCTTATCGAAGAAAGGATACAGATTCAAAACAAGGTGATTGAGGATTTGATAACCCTTGAAAAGGAGATTGTCAATTACGTCTTTAAAACCTTAAACACGGTCTCCGTGCCACTATCAAACATAGCTGAGAGGGTTACAACCAGGAATACAAACACATTGTGTGATAACGTTTTAACTATTTCAGCACGAGATGGACTTATCTCGCAATTGGATTTCTTTAACAAGTCCGTCGCAAGTCAAAATCTATCCAATTACATTCTTTTGAAGAGAGGTGATTTCGCATATAATAAAAGTTATTCAGCAGACCACCCATGGGGCGCAATTAAGCATCTTGAGATATATGACGAAGGTGTGCTATCTCCTTTGTACTTCTGTTTTCGCCCTATAAAAGGCCATATCGATACGGATTATCTTCAGCTATATTTTGAGACAGACTTATGGCATAAGCACATCTCAGATATCTCTGTTGAAGGAGCGAGAAATCATGGCCTGCTTAATATGTCAGTTGGAGATTTTATGGCCTTACCGGTTCCTGTTCCTGAGCTTAATATTCAACACGACATTGCTCGCTCTTTAAAGAGTCTTCGTAACAAAAAGTCCAATGAGATGAAATATCGAGAGTTCTTATTACGGCAGAAAACTTATCTGCTCTCTCATTTATTTCTCTAGTATTAAGCCGAATAGAATCCCTAATTAAGGCACTTTATAGGCAGTTGATTCCAGAAGATGGGGATGAACATGCAGCTCTCGGAACTCTTGTTCAGATATGTAAAGGGAAGCAATTGAATGGCGAGTACCTTTCTGATAATGGCAAATACTATGTCATGAATGGAGGCATTACGCCATCAGGCTATTACGATGACTATAACACGTCTGCAGGAACAATATCAATAAGTGAAGGAGGCAACTCATGCGGCTTTGTCCAGTACAATGAAGCGCCTTTCTGGAGCGGAGGACACTGTTACACTTTGCTGCAAACGAGCAATGAGAGAATTCAGTATAAGTTTCTCTATCACTTTCTTAAGAGCAAACAGGAGGAGATTATGTCTCTTAGAATAGGTTCCGGCTTACCAAACATTCAAAAAAAAGATCTTGGAAGTTACCCGGTCCCAATATTGCCCTACAATTACCAGATAGTAATTACGAAGATACTTGATGCTGTATGCCAGCATATCGAGATTGAACGAGTTATTCTTGACGGCATAACTCTTCAGAAGCAATACTTTCTGCAAGCATTGTTCATATAAACAATACAGAAAGCAGGTGTGCTTTTACTGACTGGAGACTTTTTAGCGTTGCTCTTTCTACATCAATTTTCGCGTCAATCATCTCAAGCCCTTTTGCCAGGCGTTTCTGGTCATCGAAGGATGGGCAATAAATGGCCTCTTTCCCGTAATCCTTGAAATAGATGTGAGGAATTGCCTGCCCTGTTCTATAACTCTCAAAACTGACGTTCTGTAAAGCGTAGTAGATATATGGAAGATAGATTCCTTCTTGGGCTGTTATAGAATTAAGAGTTCCTACAAAGGAATGAGAGCCACTTACATAACGTAAAGAACCAACGCCGGAACCGTCCTTGGTAATCAATATCGAATCTCCATCAGAAAGGGCGCTATCAGTAAATCCTGAGATTCCAGCTGCCCCGTATGCGGGGACGGTTCCGGCCTCTTCAAGATCACTCTCCTTCAGTGTTGAAGATGTACAACGCACACATTCAGAGAGCGTTATATTGGGCTCGTTCTTTCCAATTATTTCGAGCGCAAGTGCCTTAATAAGGGATTCATATTTCTCAATCACCTTGTTTTGGATGGCAATACGCTGATCAAGAAGTTCTAATAGTACGGCAATCTTATTTTGCTCCTGCATTGCTGGAAAGAACAACGATACCGAGCTTAATCCCTCTTGTCCAATGTTGAAGTGTTGGGCCCCGGCGCCTTTTACGATAACCTTTTTCCTCGCTTTGGGGCTGTCCAACAGATACTTGAAGAAAAGAGGATTGTAGTCGCCTTTCTTTTTCCCTCTTATGGTAAAGCCTCCAAACAATGCAGGTTTCCTATCTAAATAGACATTTGCATGGCCAACATCCTCCAATGTTTCAGAGCTGCGTTGGAAAAGAATATCTCCATATTCGACATAGAACTCCTGTTTCTCCTTTTCTGTTGCATTTACCGAAGCACGAATACAATCATAGGTTATGTATGGATTGTTCAGAATATCCATAACGGAGATAAACTTGATTCCCTCGATTCCCTCGCCAAATGATTTGGCAGAGGGATTGAGCCCATTTTTGAATTCAAGGTACTCTGACAATAGATGTTGCTCCCATTCTCCCTCAAATACCGGAAATCTCAAATTCGGGACATTAAGGATGGTCTCGGTTGATAGCCGGAACTTTGCTTTTTAACTCGTTATCATTATGGAACAGAACAACACCTTCAGCAAAGTTGCCGTGCTTTGGAAAGCCGACAAGAAACAGTATGTCAAGAAATCCACCTATGCAGCCTACTGCCTCCTCATCCAGAGTCACCTGCTCCCGGATCTGGGTGACAAGGTGGACATCAGGGAAGAAGATGTACAAGGTTTGGTTAACCGGAAACTTGAATCCGGCCTCAGTCAGAAGACCGTCCGGGATATCCTGGTTGTGCTTAAAATGATCATGCGCTATGGCGCCAAATATGGTCTATTGCCCAGCCATCAAATTGATGTCATCTTTCCGACCGACAGAGAGAAACAAGACATAGAGGTCCTAACTCTCGCCCACCAACGGCAACTGATGACCTTTGTAAAGGATCACTTTACCTTTCTCAACCTGGGCATCTATATCTGCCTTAGCGCCGGCCTCCGTATCGGCGAAGTCTGCGCGCTTCAATGGGATGACGTGGATGTCGTATCCGGAGTCATCCGAATCAGCAAGACCCTCCAGAGAATCTATCTGGTGGATGGAGAGGAGAAGTACACCGAACTCATCGTTGACAAACCTAAGACCAAGAACTCCATCCGGGAGGTTCCTATGACGCGAGACCTGCTGGCCCTGGTCAAACCTTTGAAGAAGGTTGTCCGTGGTGATTTCTATGTGCTTACAAATGCCGCGACTCCAACGGAACCTCGGACATACCGTTGCTACTTCAACAAGCTCCAGCAACAGTTAGGCCTTCCCAAGATGCGTTTCCACGGCCTCCGCCATAGTTTTGCTACCCGTTGCATCGAGAGCAAATGTGACTACAAGACCGTCAGTGTCCTCCTTGGCCACTCCAACATCAGCACAACTCTGAACCTCTATGTTCATCCCAATCTAGAACAGAAAAAGAAGTGTATTGACACAATGAACCGCTTGCTTAAATAGTCCATTCTTATGATTGTCAAGGAAAAATGCCTACATTTGTTTATTAACTGCTAAAGCAAAGAGACAATGGCCCACGAAACCGGTTGCATCTACATCCTCACAAACCCTTCCTTCCCTGAATATGTCAAGATTGGATATGCCTCCAACCTGGAAAAGCGCCTCAAACAGCTAAACCGAAGCGAGACCATTCCCTATGCTTTCCGAGCATACGCCATCTATGAGGTCGAGAAGTCTCTCACTGATAAGGAATTACACAAACTCATAGATAAGCTCAACCCGGACCTACGCACAATCGATAATTTTGATGGGAAGGAACGCATCAAGGAATTCTTTGCGATGTCAGCTGAGGACGCCTATGGTTTGCTGGAGTGTATCGCCAAGATTTCAGGAACAACAGACAGGCTCAAGAAAGTCAAGCCCGAAGGCCACGAAATCGAGGACGAAAAAACGGCCAAAGAAATCAAGGAAACTGCCCGTCGTGGGCCATTCAAGTTTGGAGAATGCGGTATTCCCGTTGGCTCCGAACTCACGTTTGTTGATGATCCTTCCATCAAAGTCAAGGTTCTTGATGATCGCCATATCCTCTATGGGAACGAGACAACTTCTGTGTCTGCTCTTGCCCAGCGCTTGAAGGGTTTCACTCATCCAGTACAAGGAACCCTTTGGTTCAAATACAATGGGGAGATCCTGAATGACTTGCGCGAAAGGCTAGGGAAATAGTACCCCGTTCTAATAAGCTGATTTTCATTCTATTGAAAAACATCAACAGGTTATTGACGATTTGTAGACCGATTCATCAGCAAGTTGCTGACGATTTCGCCCTCCCAAAGAACCGGGAGGGCGAGTTCGTTAACAAGAGGCACAATGTGAATATGCACTAGCCTTGATATATCCCAAAGAAAGAATAATACAAACGCCCAAGATACGCCCCTCAGCGGTCAAAACCTAAAAGCCAGACCTCCATTGAGCGTGAAGAACCAACGGATAGGAGTCGTACTGTCCTTCATTACATCCGTTCCTTTCTCACCGGACGATACATGATAGAGATAGTTGTTTGTAAGATTGTAGTGGAAGGCTGGGGTCAACTTGAGATCAAAGCGCCAGATGCTGTAGTTAAGAGTCATTCCGGCATCGAGTGTCATTGTGAAGGCGTATTTCTTTTCCACCCAGGTATCTTCCCAATACTGCCACGAACTGCCCCAAGAAGCCCTTGACGGAGTTTCGGAAGCCCCGGCAATGTATCCTGGAGTCACACCGGCAAAGAACTCCATGTCGCTGAATAGGTTCAGAAGGAATCCGCCGAGAAAACTTGCCACATCCCCGCTGCCATATGGATGACGGTAAATCACAGCATCTCTGGCTCCTGCTGCACCCGTTTGGAACCGATCGCTTGCAGACTTGGAATGGGTCCTGTACGCGAAAGCGAGGGGAACGCCAAAGACATCATTGATACTCGCGGTGCTGGCTGCATACTGGAACCCGGTCCGGAAACCGAGTCCGTTGTAATAGAACTGTCCATAGCTGACGCCCATCA
>JAEEGK010028621.1_pt1 | contig 11172 bp, 11 predicted proteins | sample 8958771 | NCBI WGS metagenome assembly JAEEGK01 (sample SAMN16246547, study PRJNA631951) | gut metagenome | biome: gut microbiome; feature: rumen; material: SC-attached | host: Bos | place: Iran: Karaj | collected 2018-10 | reverse complement strand
CCTTTTCTTTAGTAAAATCACTCATTATTCTTCCTCCTTCACTTTTATTCCAAGTTCTCTTAATTGTTCAAGAGTTAATCTACTTGGAGATCCCATCATTAAATCTTGTCCAGAAGCACTTGTTGGGAACGCTTGTACTTCTCTTAAGTTTGGTTCATCTTGTATTAACATTAATATTCTATCAATACCAGGAGCCATTCCTCCATGTGGAGGACATCCATACTTAAATGCTGTGAAGATAGACTTGAATCTTTCTTCTACTTCTTCACGACTATAACCAACAATTTCAAATCCTTTAGCTAGGGAATCTAAATCATGGTTACGGATAGCCCCCGAAGCCATTTCATTACCATTACAAACAAAGTCATATTGGTAAGCTAAAATATCTTCTTTATTATCTTTATCATAATCTTTAATTCCTCCATGAGGTAAACTAAATGGATTATGACAGAATTCTAACTTTTTAGTTTGGTCATTCATTTCAAACATTGGGAAATCATTAACAATACATAACTCTAATTTGTTATGATCAATTAATTCACATTTTTCTCCAATAAAGTTTCTAATTTGACCAGCATATTTTTGTGCTAACTTTTTATTTCTATTAGCAATAAAGAACATAACTGAGTCAGTTTTCATATCAAAATTATCAATTAAATCTTTTCTTTCTTCTTCAGTTAAGAATTTATCAATTGGTCCTTTTAAAGAACCATCTTCCATTAAAGTGATATAACCTATACCAGGCATACCAATTGAAGAAGCATAATCAACTATTTCATTAAACCAAGAGTTTGAATTTTTACCTATACCATCTACAACTATTGTCTTAATAACACTATTCTTAAATGGTCCAAATGTAGTATTTTTAAGTACTTCACTTGCATCTTTAATTATAAGTGGGTTTCTCAAATCTGGTTTATCAGAGCCATATAACTCCATAGCATCTTTATACGCTATTCTTCTAAATGGAGGCTTAGTTACTTCCTTGTTTGAGAACTTAGTAAATACATCATAGAAAATTTCTTCACCAACATTTAAGACATCATCTTCATCTACGAAAGACATCTCTAAGTCTAATTGATAGAATTCTAATGTTCTATCAGCACGAGGGTCTTCATCTCTAAAACATGGTGCGATTTGGAAATACTTTTCAAAACCACTAACCATCAATAATTCTTTATAGATTTGTGGTGCTTGTGGTAACGCATAGAATCTTCCAGGATATACTCTTGATGGAACAACAAAGTCACGTGCTCCTTCAGGTGAAGATGCAGTTAAAATTGGTGTTTCAACTTCAATAAATCCTAAGTCATACATCTTGTTTCTTAAGAAGTGTAATACATCATTTCTTAAGAATAGATTATTCTTTAATTTATTTCTTCTTAAATCTAAATAACGATATTTTAATCTATTATCTTCAGAAGTATTAACATCATCTACAATTGGGAATGGTAATTCTTCACAAGTATTTAGAATTTCTAATTCTTCTACTTCAATTTCAATATCTCCAGTTTTTAAATTAGGATTCTTACTACTTCTTTCAACTACTTTACCAGTAACTTCAATAACATATTCATTCTTTAATGAATTAGCTACTTCATAATTCTTATTATCAGGATTAACTACTAATTGAATTATTCCAGTTCTATCTCGTAAATCAATAAATAATAATCCTCCTAAGTCACGTTTCTTAGCTACCCAACCAGCTAATGTAACTTTTTTACCAACAGATTTCATATCTACTGTTTCATTATAAACTTTCTTCATCTTTCTCACCCTTCTATAAAATAAAAACTAGTCTTCATCCACAAGGGACGAAAACTAGTTAATTCCGCGGTACCACCCAATTTACTACTTAGTAGTCACTTTATATATAACGGCTTACACCGGATTATATTTCTATAATCAACTCCTGAGTGTCTTCATATTTTCTTCATTATTAGTTCACACCAACCACTAACTCTCTTTAAAGTAAGAAAACATTACTCTTCTCAATCAACATTTATACCCGTATTTTAAAACTAATTATCACTAAAGTCAAATGATTTTAGTTAAATCTCCATGTAATGGAATAACTCCCCATCCTTCTAATTCATCTAAGTATGGTTCATAAAAATCATTTAATAAATATACTTTTTTATTATGATAAAATCCAAAAGATATTTCACATAAACTATTAGGACCTATATAATTATCAATTCCCTTTTTGGGAACATTAACAATCAAAATATATTCATTCTTTTTATCTGTTATTCTATCAAAGTGTTTTCTAGAAGCAATCACCTTAGGTAAACCTTCCATACACTCTTTAGGTAGTAATACATTAAATCCCATATCAGTTAATTTATCACTAACTTCCAATATAGAATCTTTAACTTTCATACTTCCACATAAAACTATATTCTTCATAATTAGTCCTTAACAATTGGTCTTTTAACAACATGTCTTTCAAACTTAGTTTCCTTTTCAATAGTTTGAACAAGTTCAATTGCTTTCTTTTGTAGATCTTCTAAAGTACCATCATTAACAACTTCATAATCATATTCAATTTCATCAACTAATGCTTCTGTAACATGAGCTTTTTGATCTTTAGTTAATCTACTAGTAAATCCTGGTCTAGTTACGTGAACAGTAACTGTCTCTGGATAAGCTAACTTAATTGAAGCAAACTCTTCAGGTAACCTTCCATCACTAATTGTAATAATATCAAAATATCTAGAATAGATATCTATATCTTGAATAATTCTTTTAATAAAGAAATACTCATCAATTTGTTTTCTTATTAACTCTGTACCTAAATCTTGTAATAACTGTCTTGGTTTAGTTTCATTATCTCCATCCCATTTAGCTATTTCTTTAGCATACATCTTAATATAATAAGCGATTTGAATATTAACAACATCCAATCCTCTACTTCTATAATATTCATCAATATATTCTGCTGTTGAATCTTTACCTGTATTAGCTTTACCACCAATTAAAATTATTTTCATAAAATACTCCTTTATACTCTTATACTTCTACTATTTATACATTGTGATAACAATTTAATATAATTAATTCCATATCTCGGTTTTTCATACATATATAATTTTACTTTACTAAATTCCCCTTTAGGAATAGTAGCTACAAACTTATGTAATACATCATTAAATAATTCTTCTTTAGAATCATATATATGTAATCCTTTATATCTTAACCAAGAATTTTCTAACCAATAGTAATTTCTACCATCTTTATAAACAAGAATAGTATGAGACATATCATATTCTTCATCAGGATAGAATATAAAATATGATCTAGACTCTCCTCCAGCTTTATTAACTAATTCTCTTTCTAATTCTACTTGATCAAAACAAGAGCCAATCTTACTCTCTAATAATTGTTTTGGACTTTGTAAATAGAAATCTTCTTTAAAGTTATGAGTAAATCCACCATATACATTACCTTGTTTATCTATATAACCTAATTTAATATCACTTAATTTATCTTTAATACTGTCATATACTTTATCATATTTAAGTATTAATGTTCTTCCTTGACTAAGAACATTAAAACCTAATTTAGTAAATAAATCTAATGCTTTAACATTATCTTTATAAACCCAGATATACAAAGGCTCTAAATCTTTCTTTAACTTGTTAATAATACGTGTTCCAATACCTTTATTACGATATTCTTCAAATAGATATATTTCATCTATCATATAACCATCTTCATAAGGTACTGTTAAATAAGCTCCAGCTATCTTCTTATCAATAAGAATCATCTTATAAGAAGAACAATTTAATTCAACATTTTGATTAATACTCTTCTTAATCTTATTCTTCTCCGTAAAAGATAATTTCTTATCCATATCATCATCAATCATAGTAACTAATTTCATACTAGTTAAGATATCTAAATCCTTATCTTTAGCACTAACTACCTTCAAATCAAGCATAGCATCACCTTCTTAAGTTAATATACTAACAAAAAAGAATTGAAAAAGAAAGACTAATCTTTCTTTTCTTTTTTAAGTACCACAACCCCACGTGCTTTACAGCTATCTTTTCCTTCAGGACAAACTCCTTCAACCTTACAACTAGGTCCAAGTAATAATCCTATACCAGGAGATACTTTACTTACTTCTGCAAGCATTTGATTAGATATATTTCTAATACCTTTTTGAGCTTTATTACAACTTCTCATTCTACTAAACCAAATTAACTCCCTAGCATTCATACTAGTTAGGATATTACATGCATTGCCACCTAAATAGAAGTAAATTAAATCTTCATCTCTAACTCCTTCTTTTTTAAATGTTTCTAACATTAATGCATTATTTTCAAATAACTCTTCATATTCTTCCATTGGTATATGTTCATTCTTATCAACATCATGATCTGGATATAAATGATTTCTAACATCCCAAAGAGGAACAAAATCAGGTACTTCTAATGATTGCATTCTATGTCTAGTCATTTGAGGTAATATAGATAATTCAATAGGAGCTTCAAAAGTAAACAATACTTGTTCTAATTCTCTTTGTCTTCTATTTTCATATACTCCTCTAATAACATCATTCTTAGATACTCTATCTAATTGAGAAAATCTATAGAACATTTCTTCTGCCATAGCATAACTAACACCATATCTTTTAGCAATAGCATGACATACTACTACATAATCTGCATTTGGTGTATAACCAACTAACTTAGTTCTTTCTAATAATCCAGTATTATAGTCTAACGTAGGATCATACCATTCTAACTTACTATGATCATTTACTTTAGCAAAACTCTCATCTAAGAAAGCTAAATTATCTTGATATCTCTTCTTACCTTCTTCTTTATCTAAAGAATCAGCTAAATAAGGACATTTTTCTTTTAATATTTTTGCAAATTCTAAACCTAATTCATGTAATTCAGTAATATGTGATGATTTACCATACAATAAATCACAAGTTACTCTAAAGAACTCATTTGCATCACAGCCCATTACTATATTAGTTTTATAACCAAATGGTAATGTATAACGTGCTTCTTCTACAGGAACACCTTGATCTACATATTCACCATATTTAGCAAATATAGAATCCATATACTTTTGATACATCTTTTTTAACTTATCATTATTAGGTAATATCTTACCATCTTTATCTCTAAAATCAGGTGCATAATAACCTGCTGTTCTAAAATCAACATTTCTACCTGATTTAATAGTAAATGATGTTAAACGATAACTTATAACAGTCTGTTCTACAAATCTAGAAACATTTTGTAAAGCAAATACTAAATAATCATGTTCAGATATTGTTTTATGACCATAACCAATAACAGCTGTTGCTAAGTTTTGATTCTTTTCCTTATTTGTTCTTCTTTCATAAACATCTAGTACTGTTCCTTTTTCTCTTGATAATTGTCCTGCTGTAGAAACAGTCCTTAATCTATCTTCTAAGACAACATCTCTTTCTAGTTGTTCTTTAACCTCTTCAATAAAATCTTTTACAAGTTCAACTAATTCACTTTTAGTACCTTTACCATTCTTCTTTTCAAGTTCATCTAATCTAGATTGAATACCTGCAATAACTTCTTCCTTAGTACCATTTCCAATTAATTTTATTTCCATAAAAAAACTCTCCTTTTACCTTTCTTATCTCTACCAATCTCAATATAACTCTGTGCTTTAAAAATAACAAGTGTATTTTGTACACTTTACTATTTTTTTTAATAAACCCCAATAGTACCACGTCAACCTATTTACACCATTAACACATATTTATCAAATATGATATACTTATAAAAGGAAGTGATAAAATGCAATTTATTGAAGACTTATCAGAAAAAGAATATACCGATTTTTGGGAATCAACACCTAATAATCACTTTTTACAAAGTTATGAATGGGGTCAAGCTCAAGCTCAAACTAGAAATCAAATACCTTGTTATGTTGGTTTAAAAAATGATGATGGTAAATTAGTAGCAGCTGCTTTACTTTTAAAGAAAAAAGTTCCATTCAATATGTGTTACTTCTATTCACCTAGAGGATTTACAATGGACTTTTCCGATAAAAAAATACTAAGTGAATTTACTAAAGAAATTAAAAGTTATTTAAAAAGACAAAATGCTATATATCTTAAACTTGATCCGCCTATTATGTATCAAGAAATAGATGAAGAAGCTAATAAAATAGAAGGTGGAAATAATAACTATAAAATATTCAATAATCTTCTTAATTTAGGATATAAACATAAAGGTTTTTATAAACTATATCAAGGTAATCAACCAAGATATACCTTCAGAACATACTATAAACAATATAATACATGGGAAGATGTAGAAAAGACCTTCTCTAAGAGTTTTTTTAGACCTGTTAAGAGAAGTTATAACTATGACCTTGTAGTTTATGAGTCTGATGAAGTAAAAACCTTCCATGACCTTATAAAGCTTATATCTGAAAGAGATGGATTCCATGAATATAGTTATGAATACTATAAAAGTGTATATGATGAATTTAGTAAAAGAAAACATATCAAAGTATTCAATGTTAAAATAGATCCATCTAAACTAATTACTAAGTTTGAAGAAGAATATAATAAAGAAAAGAATGAAGATCGAAAAGCTAAAATAGAAAAAGATATAGAATACTTTAAAGAAGTAGCTAAAGAACATAAAGAAGAATATACATGTGCATCTCTAATATGTACATATTCTAAAACTGGTTCTTGGTCATTATATATAGGTAATGATGATGTAGCTACATACACAGGAACAGTTAATAGATTATATTACGAATTTATGAAAGATGCTTATGATAACAACTATGAATATGCTGATCTATTTGGTGTTGTAGGAGATCCACATACTAAATATAAAAACTTAGCTGGTATATATGAGTATAAAAGAAAAATTGGTGGAGATTACATAGAATTTATGGGTGAATTTGATTTAATCAATAAACCTCTATGGTATGCTATCTTACCAACATTATTAAAAATATATCGTAAAATTAAAAAATAGAGCAATGCTCTATTTTTTTTCATCTAATAAATCTAAGTATTCTAATGAAGTAACATTCATACCATCAAAACATACTTTAAATACCATTGGTGCCGTAAATGTACCATCTATAATACTAGCTTCATTATAAGTAAGAATAATATCATCATCATAATTCTTACCAGTTTCACACCATGCACTTAATAAACAAGTTAAAGCTGTACTATGACTTATAACAGCTACTCTGTTACCAGTCTCATACATTAATATAATCTTCATAGCTTCAACCATACGTTTCTTAGTTTGATTTAATGATTCTCCACCAGATAATTTAAAATCAAAATCTTTAGCTTGTAAACGATGAAATTCTTTAGGATCAATAGTACTTAAATCTCCTATCTTTCTTTCATTTAATCTTTCATCTACATTAATAACAGTATTATTCTCCATAGCAATATATTTAGCAGTTTCTAAAGATCTAACATAATTAGAACTATATACTGCATCTATCTTTTGTAACTCAGGATTCTTACTTAATGCTTCAGCTAATCTTTCTCCACTTACACTAAGTATAGCTTTCTCATTAGCTTCCTGACTACTTTCCTTAACCAATATATTATTTATATTGGTTTTATTAATAGCTTCACTATGTCTTATTAAATAAACAACTGTTTCCACTAAAAAATCACCTCAAATAATCCATATGATCCAGCTAGCATAATAACTCCTGCAAGTAGTACTCCTAATATAACAGCAAGTATTGTACTCTTAAAATCTAAATCTAAAATACTAGCTCCTAAAGTACCAGTCCATGCACCTGTACCAGGAATAGGAATACCTACAAATAATAAGAGTGCTAAGAATAGACCTTTACCTGCTTTAGCTTGTAGTTTTCTACCAGCTTTTTCACCTTTAACTAAACACCAAGTAAAGAACTTACCTATAACTTTCTTATCTTTACCCCATTCCAACACTTTTCTTGCAAACAAATAAATAATTGGAACAGGTAACATATTACCTATTATAGATATAGCAAAAGATAAAGGTTTATTTAAACCCCATAATACTGCTACAGGAATAGCTCCTCTTAATTCCACTAAAGGAACCATACTAATAATAAAAATAACTATATATTTAAAAACAATTTTCATAACTCACCAATTCTATGAAGTATCATATACTTCTTAAAAAGAATTATATCATAAAACAAAAGAAAAGACATTAACGAGTAATGCCTTTTTCGATATCTTCTTTTTCTCTTTCAGATAAGAAAGAATAATAAACTCCACTCTTCTTAATCTTTTTAATATTATTAATAAAGAATACATTTACAGGAATACCACTATAATCTTTAATTCTTATACCTTTTTCTGTGTTTTCTTGTCTTACTAATCCTTCAGTTAAAGATCTTATTTCTCTAATAAAATCTAATGCTTTTTGTAAACCTTCATTTTTATCTAAACGCCATTGCTTTTTAGCTCTACCTACTTCAGAAGCATCAGCTTCTTTATTTCTTAAAGCTGTTAAACTATCATGGTATAAAGCAGCACTACTTCTAATAATAGCAGTTTGTTCTTCTACCATATCTATAACTTCTAATAAATCATTTTTATGTGCTTGAACATATTCTTCATTATTTCTTAATATATCTCTAGCCCAAGCTAACATTTGATCAAAATTACCAAGTAATGTCATCATATTCTCTTGTGCTTCATTTTGACTTTGTCCTGTAGTTCTAGAATCTCTTTCTACAAACCCATATTCACTAATACTTTTAACTAGTTCATAATATGATGAGAAAGCTCTATCTAATAATGCATGAGGATTTCTTACCATATTTAATAAATAAGAATAAGCAATACCTAAATTATTTAATCTAGCTTTATAATTACCATTAAATCTTGTATTACCTATAATAGCTTTATTTTCATAATAAAAGCTCTTTAACATATCTTCTGTAATACCTTCTTTTAATCTACCATCTTCAAGTACTTCAGAAAAATATAAATCTACATAATATAATATTTCTTTTCTTTCCATGTTAAATCCCCCAGACAGTAAGTTATTATAACATAAAAAAAGACATTTTCAATGTCTTTTATTCCCCTAAATCAACATTATGATAAATATCAGTTGTATCTTCAATTTCATCTAATAAATCATATAATCTATTAAATAATTCAAGATCTTCTCCTTCAAGTTTAACTAAGTCTTTTGCATACCAACCAGTTTCATCAACATCAAAGTCTACATCAGGTTGAATACTTTCGATTATTTCTCTAGTTTTAACATTATCTACATAGTTAACTTCAATATTTAACATACCATCACTATCAGTTTCACATTCAACTGGTTCAATACCAGCATCAAGTAAAGCCATTAAAATATCTTCTTCTTTATCTGATTTAAATGCATATACAGCTAAGTTATCATAATTATATGAAACAGAATTAGTAACACCTAAACTCTTATTAACTTTATTAAAAGCTGCTCTAATTTCACCAACAGTTCTATTAACATTATCTGTTAATGTCTTAATCATGAAAGTAGATGCTCCAGGTCCAAAACCTTCATACATTATTTCTTCATATTCATCTTTACCAGCACCTTTAGCTTTATCTAAAGCTCTATTAATAATATCTGCTGGTACTTGCATTTTCTTAGCCTTTTCAATTAAATGTTTCAAAGCACTATTTGCTTCAATTTCAGGTACTCCTCTTTTAGCTGCTAAATATATTTCTTTAGCAAAGTTTGTATATACTTTTCCTCTAGCAGCACCTGTTTTCTTTATTTTAGCTTCTCTAACTGCATAAGCTCTTCCCATAATAACACTCCTTAATTAAAGAAATTTAATCTCTCTTAATAATTGATACATAAACTTCTTATTTTTAATCTTTCTAAATTCTTTTATAAGATGATAACTATTATAAACTTTATAATAGTCTACTTTCTTTTGTTCACAAACATATTCTAAAGACTTAATAACACATTCCTTTATACTAGCAGTATTAAAGAATACCATTGCTCTTTTAATTAATCTCTTATCTACCTTACGAGTAATAAACTCATAATAAGATTCACTTCTTCTTTTAAAGCAATATCTATAACCATCTAATTGTTTTAAAACTCTTAAAGTATCATAATAACCCATTTGAATATTATCTCTAATCCTGTTTTGATCTAATTCAAATATAAGACCATTATCTCTACTAGGTTTTATTTCCTCTACTAATATATCTTTAGGAATCTTCCTATTTCTACCAATTCCCTTAATATTAATAACATATACCTTGTCATAACCCTTATCTTTTAATAACTTGATTGGAGAATTATCATAAAACCCTCCATCAATATAATAATGATTATCTATAAGTTTCTTTTCCTTAAAACCAGGAAAATAACAACTAGCCATTAAATATTCTATTAATTTATCTTTACTCTTAATACTATCTTTATATACATATAAAGGTTTTAAACCAGATAATCTTACTGTAACTAAACCGAAATCCTTATTAGATTTAATTAACTTATCATAGTCAACTAAATCATAGATTTCACCCATCATTTTATTATTATCTATACCTTTATTCTTAACAACTTGTTTTAGAGTAGAAAGAGCCCCCATAAAGGACTTTATATCTACTTCCTTATTGTTTATACCTTTAACAAAATTCTTATTAAAATCAAGCAAATCACCTGGATTTACACTATTCCAAAAATCTAATAACTCCTTATGCATATTACTTGCTAACATACATGCATTAAAAGATCCAATAGAAGTCCCTACAAATCCATCTAATTTAACGTGACAATCTTTAAAAGCATAAAAAGATCCTATTTGATAAGAACCTTTTACTCCTCCGCCTTCTAATACTAAACCTTTTTTCATTTATTCTTCCTATTTTTGCCTACACAAAAAGGTATAGCTAAAAGACGAGGTATAAATCTCGTAATTTTATATGTATATTTTGTTAAGTTGTTATAATATACTTCTAAGTTTTTACTTCTAAAATGAAGTATATCATCTAACTTATTACCATCTTCATAACATCCACCATAATAATTCTTTTCAGCACATATATATGTAGAAATATATCTTACTGATAAACCATATGTCTTAAAGATATGTAATATATAATCATTAAAAGTAGTTCTAAACTTTTCTCCACCAGACACATTAAATGTCTTCTTA
>JAEEGK010028617.1_pt1 | contig 11172 bp, 7 predicted proteins | sample 8958771 | NCBI WGS metagenome assembly JAEEGK01 (sample SAMN16246547, study PRJNA631951) | gut metagenome | biome: gut microbiome; feature: rumen; material: SC-attached | host: Bos | place: Iran: Karaj | collected 2018-10 | reverse complement strand
TATGAATTTTATATGGAAATAAATTTTAAACAAAGAAAAAGAAAATAATTTTTCCATAATCATATAAAAGATTTAGATATTATTATAAATATTTTTGAATTTAACAAATTGATATTTAATTAAAAAGATCTATTTTTTATATAAATAAAAATCAGAAAATATATTCATATCTAAATTTAGCTTTAAATTTATTTTTATTTAAAATTTTCCTTCATTTATAATAATTTATCTTTTGAACTTTTGATGTTTAATATTTTTTTTTTAGAAAATAAATTATTCTTAATTGAATAATTAAATTTATTTATATTATAATTATTTTTTTGAGTAGTTGAAAATTTTTTTTTATAATTTTAAATATTACATTAATGTCTAATAAATGGTTAATGAAGAATAATAAAATAAATTGTATTATTGCTTATACTGTTGATGAATATTTGAAAGAAATAGAAAAAATTGAAGAAGTTGAAAATATTATTAATAAAAGAGATTTAAAGAAAATGAAAGAATTAAATAAAAAAAAGAAGATAAATTTTTCGATTGAACAAAATAATATTTTTTCAATAAATATGATTGATAAAAAGAGTTTTTTTTTGAATGAAAGAGTTGTTGATTTAAATTATCCTTCTTATTATTTAAAAAAACAAAATAATAAAAATGCTATTAATAAAGAAATAGATCTTACTATTGAGAAAAAAATAAAAATTGATGTTAATGAAGGAAATAAAGAAAATCAACATTTAAACAAATCTTTTAAATTAAAAACAAATCAAAATTTTTTTAAAACAATAAACAATACAAATTATTCTTTTAATAAAACTTTTTCTTCTTTACAATTTAATAGTACTTCATTTACAATAAAAGCAAAAGAAAATGAAATTAAAAATAAAAGTAAAATTAATGATAATAATAATAAGATTAATGATAACATTAATAAGAGTAATATTAATATTAATAATAAAAATAATAACAATATGAATACAAGCAATAACATTAATCATAAAATTAGTAATAATAATATTGAAGAAAATAATTTAAATAAAACTCAACCTTCTTTTAACAATAATTTAAATTACAATAATATTAATATTCAAAATAAAAATTATTTATTTAATTATTTGCCTTTAAGAAGTAATAGTCATAATAAACAAAAATCATTATTTAATTATAATAATTTGAAAAATGAAATTTCAGAATTTGAACTTCAATATGAAACAGTGAAAAATGATTTATTGGAATTAAATCCTGCTTTAAAAAAAAATCCAAAGTTAAGAGAACAATTTTTTCAAAATATTTCAGAAGGAAATGAAGAAAAATATTTATTTTATCAAAATTTATATGAATTAGTGAATAATATAAATATATCTATTAAACCAATTCAAAGAAAAAATATACCTAAAAGATATTTAATGAATAATATTAATAAATCAATTAAAAATAATCCTCCAGTTCCAGGAACAACTTTATATAATAAAATTTTAATTGATATGAATTCTAAAAAAAAATATAATCAAATACATTTATATACTGATACTTCAAAATTAATGAATAAAACAAATTCACATTTTAAAAGAAATAATTCTTTTAATTATTAAAATTTATTAAAAAAATGTAAATAAGGTAATTGAATATAAATTTACTATTTTTTTTAATATATATTTTTTATTTATAAAAAAAGAAAAATATCAAAAAATATTTTATAATAAAATTTGAGAAAGATAATTTAAATCTCTTTGATAAGCTTTATTCAATAAATCTTCTCTTTCAATTGAAATAAATATACTACTTAAATAATTCCAAACTTCAGGAATATTATTATTTAATTTCAAAGCAGAAATAAAATATTTTAAACTTGAATTATAATCATCTAAATTAAAATAAGCAATTCCTAAATTTATTAAACATCTTGGATAATTATTATTTATTTCTAAAGCTTTATTATAATAATATATTGCTTCATTTATATTATTTTCATTTTGACAAACTACTCCTATTCTATTATATAATGAATAATCATTTTCATTTATTTTAATTGCTTTAATAAAATTTTCTTTTGCTAAATTATAATCTTCTGATATTATATTTATTAAACCTAAAGATAAATATATATCACTTTCATTAATTAAATTATTTGATATTTGTTCTAAAGTTTTTTTTAATTCTGAAATTATTTTTTGTTTATTATTTTCATTTGTAATAAATTCAGTTTTATTTTCATAATTTAATTCCTCATTAACATATTTATTAATCATTCCATCAGATAAATAAATATTATTAACATAATATTTTTTAAATTCAGAATAAATTTTTCTATGATTTTTTAAATATTGAATTAAATAATAAATTCCTTTCATTTCATTTCCTTCATTTATATAACACATACTTAAAAGAAAAATAGAATTTAAATTAAATGAATCATAATTTAATGATTCTAAACAATATTTAATTGCTAAATTATCATTATTATAATCCATATATAATTTAGCTAATTTATATAATGATTCTGAATCACTTGGATTTTCTTTTATTTTATTTTCAAGTTCAATAAATTTATTGTCTTTAATACTATTATTATTTAATAATATATTTTCTTCTTTTTCTTCTATTTTATTTATTCTATTATTTATTGAAATATTATCTATTTTATTTGAAATATTATTCCATAAATTTTCCATTTTTTGATTTTGAATTTCAGAGTTTGGAATTATTGTATTTTCTTCTTCATTTATTATTATATTTTTTTCTTTTATATCTTTTATAAATTTTAGAAATTGACTTTGTTGAAATCTTGGATCATCTATACTTTCCATTTTATTTATTATTTCATTAAAAGATTCATTTGTAATTAAATCTAATTTTTTTTCTTCTTTTATTATATCTTTTTTTTCTTTTTGTTCATTTTCTAATTTCAATTGTTCATTTAATTTCAGTAAAATAGGATTTTGATAAATTAAATTTCTATTATAATATAAATTATTCATTACATTATTTAAATTCCCTAATTTTTGTAACGATTTATTTTCATTTGTATTTAAACTTTTATTATTATTATGAATATTTTTATCATTTGATAAAATGTTATTATATTGTTTTTCCATTAATAACTTTTCATAAGTAATATTATTAGTATTTATATTAGACAAATTATTTTGTTTTAAATAATTATTTTGATACATAATAATATTATCTAAATTACCTAATAAAAAGTTATTTCCAAAACTTTCTCCTTGAAAATTTTTTTCCATGAAAAAGATAATATAAATTTATTTATTTGAAATTATATTAATAATTATAAATAATAAATAAGGAAAATAAAATCATTTAAAATCAATTATTTAATAACAAATGTATCAAAATTTATACTATTAATATTTCTTTTATATCTTTAAATATTTTATACATATTTAACTAAATTTATGTAAATAAAATTTTATTTAATATCTTCAAAATTTATATATAAAGTTGTCAACAAAAATTATTGAATTAATTATTCTAGATAATGTTTAAATATAATTTAAGATTTAAATGAAATAAATAAATGCTCCAATGTTAGATTTTTGTTAGCTCAAATATCACAAAATATATAAAATCTTATATTATTATGATTATTATAATTTAAAGAAAGAATTAGAATTTTTTCAAACAAATAATTAATCGAATAATTAAATATTTTTCTCTTATAATTTTTATTTAATAAAAAAAATAAATAAATTAAAAAAAAAATATATCCTTAAAAATTGAATTTGAAAAATATAATAAGGAAAATTAATATTAATGTTCATGATGAGCAACAGCATTTTGTAATTCATTTCTTTTTTTCAAAGCTCTTCTATGAGTTCCTAAACATTTTTTAGCTAATTTATAAGCTTTTTTTTGAGCAGATTGTTTAGATTGTTTTAACATTTCCATAATTTTTCTTTCATAAGGAGCATGACCTGAAATTTCATGAATTATTTTTTTTATAACACTCTTTCTTTTTCTTGGTGTTTTTACTTTTGATTTTGATGATATTTCTATTTTATTTACTATATGACCTTTATTTAATCCCATTGCTAATCCTTTTGCCATTTTAAATATTTTTATTTTTTTTAATTTGTTTTTTATATGCTTTTATATGTTTTTTTATTTTTTTTTTTGATTTTTTTTATTTAATTAAAGTATTTTTTTTATTTTTTTATAAATGAAAAATACAGGAGATCCTGATTTAATTAATGTTAAAAGTAAAATTGATACTGGAAATAAGAAAAGAACTAAATCTTATGGAAGGAAAAATATTTTAGAGAAAGAAAGAGGAAAAGATCTTTTTGGAGGAGAGAAAGATATTTTTAAGGAAAAAACTAAGAAAAAAAAGAAGAAATCCAGTAAAAAAAGTTTAAAAAATAATGAAGAAGAAAAATCAGATTTATTAACTTCTCCTTATACAATGAATAATTATTCTGATTTAAACAGTAGAACGCCAAATGAAGAAAATTTAAATTTGAATTCAAATAATATAAATTCAAATAATTCAAATCACAATATTATAAATAACAATAATAACATTAATAATAGTAATAAACCCTTAATAAATAATAATAATAATAATAATAATAATAATTTTGTGGATTATTCCTCAAATATAATAAACGAGAAAAAGACAAAAGATTCTTTAAAAAGATTAATTTCATCATCAAATGATTTATTAAATCAACAAAATAATATATTATCTCAATGTGATGAATTTGCAAAGACAGTATCTTTAAATGAATTTGAAATAGAAAGAATGAAATTAAGACAAGAAACAGATAATTTTCCAGAAGTGATTAAAAATTATACTAAAAATCTAAGTAATATTTTAGAAAAATTAAGAAAAACTTCAAAAGAAATTGATGAATCTAGAAAATTAAGAGAAGAAAATAATAATTTAAAATATAAAATTCAAATGCTTTCTATTGATAAAAATGATGATTATTTAAATATTGAATCTAAATTAACTTCTGCTAGAAATGTTTATGCTAATGAAATTAATAGTATGATTAATTTTTTTCATGAAATTGGATTAGATAATAATCCTATGGAAAAAGTTTCTGCTTTAAATTTTAGTGAAGATAAAATTATTAATTTCTTTTCTCTTGTTAAAAAACATATGAAGGATATGAAAAGTAAAATTGACTCTCAAGATGAATTAATTATTGGTTTAAAAAAAGAAAATGGAAAAATTTTGCAAAAAATTGATAATATTAAATTAAATTCAGAAGCTTTTATTAAAAGGAAAAATATTGATTTTGAAGAAGTACCTAATAGTAATTTTAATATTTCTAATAATAATAAATTTAATAATTCAAATAATAATAATTATACTTCAAATAATAATAATTTTAATATATCTGAAGGTAATAATAATTTTAATGTTGGTGATTCGAATTATAATTATGACACTTTTAATAATGAATCAAATCAATTTAATAATAATAATTCAAATAATGATATTATTACTAATATTAATCCTTCAACAAATAAAAATTTAAAAAGTAACAATTTAAGTAATTATGAAGAAACAAAAAAATTATTTCCAAATAATAACTTTAATAAAAATTTAAATTCAAATAATAATAATTTACCAATAAGTACAAATTATAATTCAAATTATGATTCAAAAATAAATGACCCAGAACAATATACTTATAATTATAGTTATAATCCTACTCAAAGTGGAATAGGAGAATCTCAACATTTTATTAGTAATATGAATACTAATAAATTAATTAATGATGATAATAATAATTTTTCAACTCAAAATTTATTAAAAAGTAATTCAGCTAATTTTATGAAAACTAATTTTAATAATTTAAATTCACAAAAAATTAATGAAAGTTCTTTTATTGATAATTTTAAAAGAAGTAAAGATTTAAGATATGATTATGATCCTAATAATTTAAATTTAGAACATAAATATACTGATTCTTATTTTTATAGTTCTAATGATAATTACCCTAAAAATACAAATACTAGTCAACCTATGCCGAAATTTAATTGAAAAAAAAAGAAAGTAAAATTTTAAGAAAAAAAAGTAAATAAAATTTATATTTTTTTAATTTTTAAAACTTCTTTTTTTTTAAAAATAAACATATTTCATTATTTAAAATTTTAATTAAAAAAAAAATGAATTCAACAATAAAATCCCAAACTAAATTTCTAGAACCAAAAATACAAAGAATATTTAAAGGAAATACAGATACAATAAATTCATGTTTATTTAATCCAAATATGTAAATTAAAATTAAATATAAATAATAGGAAACAAGCAATAACAGGAAGTGAAGATGGAAATATATTAGTATTTAATTTTCTTCCAAATTCTCGTCCTTATAAATTTAAAGGACATAAATCATCAATAAATGAAATAGCAATAAATAATATAGGTAATTTAATAGCTTCAGCATCAAGTGATAATACAGTTAGAATATGGAACAATAAAATGTAAATAAATATAAAATTATATTTTTTAGAAATGGAACTTCTCAATTATTAAAATGTCATAATTCTCCTGTTAATTCAGTTGATTTTTCTCCTGATTCTAATTTAATATTAACTGGCTCAAATGATAAAAATATGAAAATATTTTCTTTAGAAGAAAAAAAATTTAAAGGAACTTTATACGGTCATTCAAATATAATAAATAAAGTAAAATTTTCTCCTTTTCAAAATATAATAGGATCATGTAGTAAAGATAAAACAATAAAATTATGGGATTTAACAAAGAAAATAAATACAATAACATATAATGATAATACATCAAATGTAAACACAATAAATTTTTCTCCTGAAGGAAATTATATTATATCAGGTTCACATGATAAGAAAATAAAATTATATGATATAAGAAGTAATAATATAATTCAAATATATTCTTCTCATACTGGAAGTATAACATCAATATCATTTCATAATTCAGGTAAATATATTATAAGTTCAAGTATGGATTCAACAATAAAAATATTTGATTTAATTAATGGAAAATTATTATATACTTTATTAGGACATGAAGCACCAATTTGTTCTGTTAATTTTTCACCTTGTGGACATTACTTTTTAAGTGGAGGAACTGATAGTTTATTAATGATTTGGAAAAGTGATATTGTTGATAATAATAATAATGATTATTTTAATAGTAAATTTAATAAGAGTAAATATAAAAAAAGTATTGATGATATTGAAGAATATAAAAGTAATGTTTATTTTGTCAGTAATAATAATAATTTTAGTGGAAGTAATAATGATATGCAAAGTACTGGTAATAAATTTTATAATAATAGTAATTTTAGTAACTTTAATATGGGAAATAATAGTTTGAAAAATTATTTAGATAAATTGTTAAATAAAATGGAAATTGTAGGAAATAATATGAATAATATGAATGAAAGATTAGAAAAATTAGAAAGTCAAGTTTCTAGTTTATATAAAGAAAGAAATAAAAAGAATAATAATAATATTAATCAAATTAATAATGAAAATATTTTTGATAATGATATTCATGATAATAATATTAATAATGAAGGTTTTATTAATGAAAATGAAAATAATATTATTGATGAAGAAGAAGAAAAAAAAATGGAGTTAAAAGAAAATTTAGAAAATGCTGAAAATTTAAAAGATACTATGAAATATTATCAAGAAAAGTTTAATGTTAAAAATGTTTTTGAAGAAAATTTACAACCTGATAATTTAAATCATAATTTAAATAATAATGAAAAAGTACCTGTTGAAATTTTTGAAGATATAGGAAATCATATTGAAGACTTTGAAAAAGAAATTATTTCCCCTAAAAAAGAAGATAATATTAAGAAATAAATTAATTAAATTTGAATTTTTTTTTATTTAAATCAAAATTATTTTTAATAAATTAAAAACTATTTTTTTATAATAGTTAAAATTTATAAATAATATATTATAAAAATATCAAATAATTAATTTAAGTTCATCTAAAATTTCTTTTGAGATTTTAGTAATTTTATTATTTTTATAATCAACATTAAATAAATGATAAATACCATTTTCGCTAACAGTAATAATTTCATTAGTATTATTTCCATTAAAACAAATAATATTTTTAGTTTTAATGTCAGGGAAATTTCCACTAATAATAGGTCTTTCATAATTATATATATCTTCATAATTTTTATTAATAAAATTATTATTTTTAATATAATCAGTAAAATAATTAAAAATTCCTTTTTTATGTTCATCACAAATACTTTCAGAAATACTATGATTATTATTATTAAAAATTTGTTTTTTATTTAAATCAAAAATATGAATAGTTCCAGTATCACTTAGTAAAACGATTTTACTTTTAGTTTCAATATCAAAATTAATTGAAAATATTTTAGCATTAGAAATGCCTCTTCTAAAAGTATATAATTTATCTCCTTTTGGAAGAGAAAAAACTCTAATTGTAGTTCCTTTAATTGAAGAAGTGACTAATAAATCACCATTTGAATTTATACTCATTTTTTCTATTGGCCCTTTATGAGCTTGAATAGTTGTTTTATATGTTAAATATAATAAATCATATATTTTAAGAATTCCTTCATTTTCACTTGTTGAATATATTAAGAAATTATTCTTATCTGATGATGGACTTAATGTTATTTTATTTGTATAATTTATATTATTATTATTACTATTATTATTATTATTGTCATTTCCTATATCTAATGAATGTAATGATTTCATATCTATTGTTGAGAAAATATGAATTATGGAATTTTCCAATAATATAATTCTTTGTTTATTTAGTTTTGCCATTGATATTATATTTGGAAAAGGCCAAAAAGAACAAATTACTGAATTATCATTTGTTTTATATATTGTTACTTTTCTTGGGGAAAAATCTCCTATTTCATTTTGGCCTATTAATAAAACTAAATTTGTTGAATTTAACATTTCTACTATTTTTATTGGACCACATTTTGATTCATATATTAATTGACATGGAGATATTGAATATAATTTAAAACCTGTTTTTGTACCTATTGATATATATGTTTGATCTTGATTTATTGATATATATAATATTTCTTCTTGATAATCTGTTATTTCTTTTATATCTACAAAATCATCTGGAATTTTTATTTCTGATTCCATTTTTTAGTTTATTTATTTTTTTTAAATATATTTTTTTCAATATATTAAATATATGAATTTTAAAAGTTGTTTATAATATTTTATTTTTAAATTATTTTCTTAAAATGAAATCATCAATATGTAATTTAAAAAAATCAGAATATAAATCTTTAAGCAATGAGAAATATAGTATAAAGAAAAAACCAAAGGGATTAAAATCAAATATAGAAAACAATATAATAGAGAAAAAAATAAAGGCCCAAAAAGAAATATTAAATACATTAAATAAAGTAAATAAAAAGAAAATAATAAAAAGAGAAAAAAGTGAAGATTTAATTTTAAGTAAAACAAAAGTACCAAGTCCAGAATTTGGAAGAGAAACATCAAGTAAAATAAGTGCAAAAAAATTAAATAATTTTCCTTTAAAAAATTCATTAAGAAAAAGTAAAAAAATATTAAATAAAAGTAATGAAAGTACTTCTTCAAAAAGTTATGAATCAGAAGATAAAATTACTCCATCTTCTTATTATAAACATAATTTTATTAATAACCCAAAAAATGAAATTCAACCTTCTTTTTTTCAAAAAATTCCTACAAAAATAAAAGCAAATGATAATGAAATTAATAATATTAATAATATTAATAATCTAAATAATATAAATAATATAAGTAAAAAAATAAGACAATCAACAATTAAAAAAGTATTAAATAATAATAATAATAAAAATATAAATAAAAGAAAATCAATAAGTAATGAAAATAATAAAAATAAAAACAATAATTCGAATGAAATAAAAAAATTAAAATCAAAAAAAAAATTAGATTTATCTCAAACAAAAAACTTAAATAAAACATCAGATGAAATATTAAAAGAAATAGATGATAAAGAAGGAAATTATATAATAGAAATAGGAGAAAAATTAAATAATAATAGATATGAAATAATAAATATTTTAGGAAAAGGATCTTTTGGAACATCATTAAAATGTTATGATAATAAATTAAAAGAATATGTATGTATAAAAATAATAAAAAAACAAGATAAAACAAATAAACAAGCAAAAATAGAAATTAAATTATTAGAATATATAAAAAAACATGATCCTAAACAATTTGGAAACTTTGTTCAATTAAAAAATTTTTTTATTCATAAAGAACATTATTGTTTAGTATTTGAATTATTAGCAAATAATTTATATGAAGAAATCCAATTAAGTAATTACGAAGGTTTCGATTTAAAAATAATAAAAAAATTTACAATTCAAATATTATTTTCTTTATTATGTTTAAAACACTTTCATATAATTCATTGTGATTTAAAGCCAGAAAATATATTATTAATAACAAAAGGTTTAACAGGTTTAAAAATAATAGATTTTGGTTCAAGTTGTTTTACCTCAGAAAAAATATATTGTTATATTCAAAGTAGATTTTACAGAGCTCCAGAAGTAATTTTAGGATTAGAATATGATATTGAAATTGATATGTGGAGTTTAGGATGTTTATTATATGAATTATATACTGGGAAACCTATTTTTCCAGGAGAAAATGAATATGATCAATTATATTATATTATTGAATTTTTAGGCTTACCTCCTAAATTTATGATTGATAATAGTCCTAAAAAAAATTTATTCTTTGATCAATTTGGTAATTGCTTAGAAAAAAAAACTTCATTTGGAAAAATCAGAAAACCTAATACTAAAAGTATTAGAAAAAGATTAAAATTCGCTGATAAAGATTTTGTTCGTTTTGTTGAAGAATGTTTAAAATGGGATAGAAAAAATAGATTAACTCCTTTTAATGCTTTAAAACATAAATGGATTATTAAAGATTTTCAAAAGGATATGTTAGAAATTCATAATAAGAAAATTGAAGATATTTTAAATAATGATGAATAAATTGTTTTTTATTTTTTTTTGTTTGTAATATAAAGTTTATTTGTTAATTTTTTTCAAATTTTTATTGTTATTTACTTAATTATAATTTAGGAAATATTATAAAAAATTCAAAGATAATAAGTTATAAACATTAATATTATTGGGGATTGGGGATTGGGGATTGGGGATT
>JAEEGK010028612.1_pt1 | contig 11174 bp, 11 predicted proteins | sample 8958771 | NCBI WGS metagenome assembly JAEEGK01 (sample SAMN16246547, study PRJNA631951) | gut metagenome | biome: gut microbiome; feature: rumen; material: SC-attached | host: Bos | place: Iran: Karaj | collected 2018-10 | reverse complement strand
GAGATAAAAGAATCGCTGTTATCTTCCAAGCAATTAGAATTCAAACTAATCATGAATTAGATCAGCTTGAAACTTTTTTGAAAGATTTCTGAGAATGCTTGAATATCGGTGGAAGATGTGCGATTATGACATATCACAGTATTGAGGATAGAATGACAAAAATCGCATTCAAAGAGCTTGAAGAAAGTGGAAATTTCCACTTAGTAAATAAAAAAGTTATTCAACCAAATTATAAGGAAGTAGAAGCCAATAAAGCTGCTAGAAGTGCTAAGTTGAGGATTATTGAAAGAGTGAAATAATTTTAATCACAACGACTATAATGGAAGAGCCTATCATTACACTAAACATAGATGACATAAAAGATATAAATGCAGAGTCTATCAAGCAAATGATAGCAGAGTCAGCTGCTGAAATTTTAGTAATTAATCCAAAATCAAATCAAGATCGTGCTATAATTTTAGATAACACAAAAAAAGAAACACCTAAAAAACCTAATCTGGGGAATCTGATGAAATTTTATTTGGCTTCATGTGCTATAGCTCAAGCTTTAGCACCAACACCAAATGAAAAAGAACTTGAAACATTTAGAAAAGAAGCAGAGGAATTTTCTAAAGCTCTTGAGCAAAGAATACAAAGATTAGATACCAAACCTGTAATAGATGAAACGCCCTGGTATTACAGATTCCTCAAAAAATGAACAAAAGATAATCATCGACCATCTAAGTCTCAATTCAAAAAGAAATGAAATAGAAAAAGATAAATTAAAATTTCTATTATTATAAAATTACAAGAATTTTATTTAATTTCAGTTTTTTTACTTCTTTCTCTTAGAATACTTCCAAATCAATACCAACATTATCACTGAACAAATCGTAGTTATCGAATTAAAAAATTCCATCTGCCAAGAACCTAAATACCGTCCATAAATTATCCAACACACTCATCATATCGCCCATATCCAAAACATCAAAGGAGATAATCATTTCACATCTTTGGTTTTTAATGTCTGAATAATCTGTGGAATTGATGGTATCGCAGCAGATAATCCAGCAATTATTCCGATAATTTCAAATATGTTCATGAGAAATTTTTACAATATAAATATAATTACATTTACCATAAATCTCTCAAAAATCAAGGACTAAATTCCTTGAATTTATACCAGAAATAATCATATTAACTTTTGTTTAATTATCCAAAAAAATCTGACTATGAATCGCGAAGATTTTATGCAAAAAGCTGTAGAACTTTCACTGGAAAATATGAGAGCAGGAAAAGGCTGACCATTCTGAGCTGTAGTGGTAAAAGATTGAAAAATCGTATGACAATGAGCCAATCATGTTACATCAGAAAATGACCCAACTGCTCATGCCGAAGTAGTGGCCATCAGAGATGCTTGTAAAAATTTGTGAAGTTTTCAACTTGATGACTGTATAATCTACACAAGCTGTGAGCCATGTCCAATGTGTATGTGAGCGATTTACCGGGCTAGACCAAAAGCTGTATATTATGCAAACGATAGAAAAGATGCTGCATGAATCTGATTTGATGATGATTTCATTTATCAAGAATTAGAGAAAAAAATGGAAGAAAGGAGTCTTCCAATTCACCACCTTGAAAGTGAAAATGCTCTAAAAGTCTTCAAAGAATGGAAAGAAAAAAATGATAAAATCGAATATTAAAAAATCTTGCCACAAAACTAAAAATTAATTCGTTAATAATATTAGATTAAACTTTTATTTTATAATCTAATTATCATGAAAAAAATTATCGCAGCAGTTCTCGTCTGCTTAACAATCTTCGGATGTTGCTATTATTTCAGCAAAAACTTTAATAAAGCTGAACATTCAATTTCAGTACAATGAGATGGAGAAGTTTATGTTACTCCTGATACTTTGATCCTAAGTTTTCGTGTAGAAGAAACTGCTCCTACAACTGCAGAAGCCCAGAAAAATGCTAATGAAAAAATCGATAAAGTGAAAGAAATCATCAAACAATACGATGTGGAATCTAGCGACATTAAAACTACTAATGTAAATGTTTACGAACAATACGATTGGAGAGATTCTTGAAGAGTTTCTCTATGATACACTGCTAGCCACACTCTAGAAGTTAAAATCAGAAAAGCAAATATTGAAAATGAATGAATTGCTTCAAAGATTATTTCTCAGGTTTCACAAATTGGTGGAGTATTGTTAAATAATATCAGTTACGACATCTACGATAAAGCTCCATTCTACAAAGAAGCTAGAAAACTCGCTATGGAAAAAGCTTATCAGAAAGCATCTGACTTAGCTGAATATGGAAATGTTAAACTCGGAGAACCTATCTCTATCGTAGAAAATAGAAGTTATGATTATGCCGTTAGTTATGCAAATACTGCAATGGCAAAAATGGCTTACGATAGCGTTGAAGAAGAAGCTGATATGTGAGGAGCAATAGAATTATGAGAGATGAAACTTACACTAGATGTATCTGTAGTTTATGCAATTAAATAAAAAATCTGATTTATAATACCGTTATTATTGTGCATTAATGAAAAAGTTAGTCCTTTCCAGTGAATGAAAATTCCATCAAGTATATCAAAGCCGATTAAGCAAATATAGAGTCAAAAAAGAATTTGTAACATTGGTAGAAATTTGAATGCTAGTTTTTGCCGTATTATTTTGTGCTTTAGTATTTTTGATTTATATCAATAAATCATCTACACAATGATACTTTCTCAGACAGGCTAGGAATACTCATAATAATACAGTATTTAATCATTGAATCATCAAAACTGAAATCCTCGACCTTAAAAAGGTCAATCGAGATAAGCTGAAAGAAAACAACAGTAAAACTTCACTATGAATTAACGTAGAAATTGTAAACGTAGATTAAAAAAACAATACGTAAAAACCTCTCCTTATCTCCCTCTCCTAATAGGAGAGGGGTGGGGTGAGGTTTTTTTATTCTTCTCCTACTTCACTGCTAGCCAATTCCTGAATAAGTTTCTTTTCCTCTGCTTCTGCATTTGCTATCCTTTCTCTCCTATCATTCAAGAATCTAAAAATATAATACATCAAAGCTAACTCTGCTCCGACATAAACGAATATCACTGAGAATAAGAATTGTCCTGGCAAATCCACACGACACAATAATACTATATTACATACAAACGCTATAAACGTACTCACCATCCAGTAAACAAAATCCTTATCAGAGAAAAGCGTCAAATTGATGCGATCCACAAAGAATAATGCAATCTGGCACAAGAATCCCCACACGATTAGGAATGGTAATATCGTCTCAATACTAGATCCACTTATCAAAAGCACTGAATACAACACAAAATTTGAAATCAAAGCCAACGCAAATCTAGAAACATCTGTCGCATATCAGATTCTTTTTAGCAAGAATGTATTTATCAAAAATACTGCTATTCCTAGCCAATACCCAAATCATAACGACACTTCTGCTGAAGTAAATATTCACCAGAAAAAGAACAAAAGCAGAAAAATCAGTAATCCGATATTGAAAAACTCAAAAATACGGTCAAATCGTTTTGGACTATTTTCCAACCATTCATGTAATGAAATTTTCCACTGCGGTACGTTCAGCTTTTTGAATATCCTTTCTCCAGCCAATATTCTACGAACTGAAATCTTTGCAGTTTGTTTAGCTGGCATCTCTCGTTTCTGAACTATATATATTCCACAGAATACCAACGCTAATATAAACAACGATAATGCGAAAATCCACTCAGCTGGATAGAAATAATTAATTATAGTTCATCAAAGTACAACTGCTCACAAAATCGCTATCTGATAAAGCCATCTTTCATTGGTCGGATAGAATATTCATATAATGAATTGCACAAACGCATAAACTCACAGCATCAAACTCGCCATCAAAAGTATCGCATTACAGAATGCAAAGAACCCTCATGAAAATAGTACAGTTCCAAGTATCACTACCACCAAAAGCCATGCTCAAATTTCAAATACAAGCTTTCCATCCTCATAGTCAAAGATATGTGATCCAAACATCAATACAACGTTTAGAATCAATAGCAACATATACACTGAAATTTCCTTAATTCACACAAAGAATAATATTCATGAAAGTCCAATCATCGTAATCAACCAAATCAAGATTAGACTCCATTTCTCTCGTAAAATTTCCAATTTTATTCATGTGAAAACATTCTTGATTCCATGCGACATCATAAAAATTAGCACAGCCAAAGGCAATAATGCTAAATACCACAATCCTATCAAATAGAAAAATGTGGAAAATAACGCAAACATAAAGAATGTTATCAAAAAGACCATAGTCCAGTTTCTTCAACGTAAAAAACTTCACCTACTCGACTATATTATAATCTCCACAAAAATCAAACCAAATTAATCCACTAGAAATTACTTTCTACAGTTTTGGATATGTCATATAATTCTTTTAACAAATCTGGTTTCAATATTTCATAATATTTTGCAATCTTCTCTCTATTCTTAGACAAATAATCTGCTCTTTTTTGTAGTGTTCACAATGATTTTGAGGTCGATGCATATGAAGCATGAGCTTTTGCATAAACTTCATTTCTAGCTACACATGCACGAAGCTCAGCTATCTCTTTCGAAATTGATTCTGCTTTATCGTAGTTATAATTTTTTACAGCTTCAGCAAATTCTGAGTTCTTTCATTTGATTGGTGCTTCACATTTTTTGGCTTCAGCATTATAATAATCCACTTGTGATTGTTCATAACTTCATAAATTCTGACCATTGGCCACTGTGCTATTTAATGATACAATATACAAATCTATAATTTTTAATCTTTCAGATTCAGATTTAGCTTTATCCAATTGTGAAATCAGATCAAAATTATTCTGACTAGCCACTTCTTGCTGTAAAACTAACGAATTTCCTGCTCTTCCATCTCTAAATTCTCACACATTTGAACGCTGACTCAATCAAATCTCAAGTTGAGTTCAAAGCAATCTCCAGACGAATGGATTTCCAGCAAATGAAAAACTTCAGAATAACGACATTCCACATACAAGAACTAATAAACCTAATTTGAAGTTTCTCATCAATTCAATCCTCTATTTATAAACCTATTGTATACTATAGAGAATTTCTACGATAAGTCAAGTTATATTTCAACAACCTGCATCTCTCCATTCAAATCCAAATATTCTAATTTCCAAGCTGTCAGCTGCATTGGAATATCTTCATTTTCTTTTCAATATAAATAATCTCACTGGATTGGCAATCAGTGATTAGACAAATGATATCTAATCTGATGAGTCCTTCACGTAAGAATTTGTAACTGCATTTTTACTAATCAACCACCAATTTCCTCAAAACCCAAAATTTTCGTAATTCACATTTTGGGTGTACAATTTGGAACTTTTGCAACCACCATTTCTTGAATATAATAAGACAGTCCGTCTTTTCTCAAATCCCCCAAAAATTCTGCTCATTTTGGAGTAATTTCACAGACTGCACGATAATATTTTTGTAATGGTGTTGATTCTTTTTCTTCCAAACTACAAGATTCTGATTTTTCTTGAAAAAGAGATTTAAAATGTTGGAGTCATTTCTCCGTCTTTGCTACAATCATCAACCCATCTGTATCCTTATCTAATCTATGCACCAATCACGCTCTAATAAAATTACTATAGCTAGGTAAATTTTTATAATGCTGATACAAAAACGCAACAACTGATGGCTTTTTTGCATCTCGAATGCTATTTGGATGTGATAATACTCATTTTGGTTTATTTATAATAACATAATCTTCCTCTTCACGAACTATTGGAATATCTATTTTTTCTGCTTCATCCAAAATAATTGGCGATAAATAACGCTCCAATTCATCGATTTGAACTTTATCTCCAGATTTAAGTTTATAAGACTTCTTCACTACCTTCCCATTTACCTGAATCCCTCCTCTTTCAATAATATGATGAAAAAAATTTCTGGAATATGAAAATTGTCCACTCAATCGTGAATCTATTCTATCTCATCATTGTCATTCATAAACTATTTCCTGCATTCCAAACATAATTATAAATCTGATTTTAATCTATTTTTTCATCCATTTTATACAAGTCAAAAAACATAATTAAAAAAGTCCCCTAAAATTTGCATTTCTTTTTTTTTTATTTATAATTATCTTAGGTTTATTTATTTAAACATAAAATTATGACACAAACACAAGACGAACAAAATGTACAAGCTGCTGGAACACAAGGTACAGCTCCAGTTGCTGATGATCAAAACGTTCAAGCTGCTGGAACACAAGGTACAGCTCCAGTTGCTGATGATCAAAATGTTCAAGCAAGTACACCTGATTTAAGCGCTGTAGATCTAAGAGAAGAAGCTCCTGCTGCCGAACAGCCTGCTGAAAAGCAATGAATTCTTCAACAATGAGCTACTGCTGTAAAAGAAAAAGTTAGTACATGAGTAGAAAAAGTAAAAGAAGCCGGGAAAGAAGGAGTAGAACAACTCAAAGATTCTGGTAAAGGATTTATTGATTCTACAAAAGCTGCTTTTCAATGAGCTGTAGATTCAGTTAAACAAGCAGGACAATCTGTAGTTCAGTGAGTTAAATGATCTGGAGAAGATCTTAAAGAAGGGGTGTCAGATACAGTTCAAAATGCAAAAGATGGATCAGGATTCGTTGACTCATCAAAAGCTGTCGCAAAATGAACAGTTGGAACTACTGCTGAAGTAGTAGGAACAGCTACTTCAAATACTGTACAAGCTTGAGAATCTCTAGTACATGGTACTGTTGATGCCGCATGAAACGTTGTAACTTGAGCGGGTAATGTAGTTCAAGGTGGAGTAAATAACGTTGCATGAGCAGTATTATCAGAAAGCTGAGCTCAAAAAGTTGCAGATTTCCAAACTAAAGTATCTGAAGGTGCTCAAAATTTAGGTACTCAAGCTAGAGAAAAATTACAAGAAGGATGACAGAAAGCAAAGTGATTCTTTGCTGGACTACGAGATAATTTTAAATCAGGATTCTCTACAAAGAAAGCTAAAGAGATCATGAATGAAGCTGAAGCTCCTATGGATCCAGCTGAAGTTCAGGCAGCTCAACCTGCTGCTCAACCAGCCGCTCCTGCTGCCGCAGAGCCAGCCGCACCAGTTGCAGCTCAACCAGCTGCTCCAGTTGCCGCTGCACCTGTTGCTCCTGCTGCCCCAGTTGCTGCAGAACCAGTTGCCCCAGTTGCTGAAGCTCAGCCAGCTCAACCAGCTGCTCCTGAAGTCCAACCTGGAGATGTTCAACAACCAACACAGACCAACCCAACAGCTTAAATATAAAAAAGCTCCTCATTATTGAGGAGTTTTTTTAAAAAAAGAAAAATTGAAAACCAACATAAAATTAATATATTCTCGATACAAAAAAGGAAGATTGGCCGAGCGGTTTAAGGCGCACGTCTCGAACACGTGTATTCGTTCACACGAATCTAGGGTTCGAATCCCTAATCTTCCGTTTTTTGTTTATTTAATAATTATCACATAATTTCAGCATCTGGAGAAACTTCCTCTACTGCCTCAGGAATTTCTATTTCTTCACTTTCTATTGGGCATTCTATCCTTAATTCATCATCAAACTCATACTGCTTATCCACATAATATTGCAAAGTGTGTTCAAGGGTATTTTTTGGTTCATCCTGCAAATTTTCATAAGTTTCATGCAAATCCGTAACTATCTCAGGAGCAATACATGGTTTCTCCTCAGATAAAGTAATTAAAACCTGATAATATGACTCCAAATTATATTTCTGCCTCAATAATTCTCAATTCTTACCAAAGATATTTTGGAAAAATATCTCAGTTTGCTGGTAAATTACCTTATATCATGAGAAAAAGCTGATTTTCTCAGCTGGATGAGTCTGAATATATCCGAAACACATCCATAAAAGTACACATCAAATAACCAATTCAATCAAATTATGAATCAGCTTCTTTTTCATAGCTTGCTTCTCTGAAACTGGTTTTTCAGTAGCCATATATTAAACTTTTACGCAAAATAAAATTCTACAATTTAGAATTGATAATATCATTTACAACTGCTCCATCCAATTCACTCTTGTGTTCAGCCATCAATTCTTTCATAAGCAATCACCTCTGAGTCTTTAAATCTGAAATTCCTAATTTAGCAATAGTCTCATTTATCAAAACTTCAGTCTGTTCTCTAGACAACATAGCTGGTAAATATGATTCCAAAACTTCCTTTTTCTGAGTCTCAATTGCAATTTCATCAGATTTATTTGCTTTTTCTAAGAATAACAATGTTTCATTCAGAGATTTAATTTCCTTTTTGATAACTGATATTACATCATCATCTGTAGGATCAGCACGTAATTCAATCTTTTTATTCTTAATCTGAGCTAATAAATAATTCAAAGCTGATTTTTTCACTTCTTCATGATTTTTCATAGCTTGTTTATAGTCTTCCGTAATTTGTTCTAATAATGTCATAATACTTTAATAAAGTAATAAATTACAATGAACTTATAGTTTTTAATAACAAAAACAAGAGAAATCAGACTAAATTAAAGCGACTTGACTTTGTATAAAATTTATATATACTCACTAAAGTAATCATGACGAACTCTACAGGTTCGTATGTCATATGATGACGCACATAGAGTGCGCATATGACCAGCGATGGTTACGAAAAAATAATGCCATTAAAAAAATTAAGACTATGGCAAAATTAATTACAAATCTCATGCTCGCTTTTCTAGTATTTTTAGCGGGCGAAATGGTAGGATTCCGTAACGGATATTTACGCCGCGAGGAGATGGCTCAAATCGAGCACCTATCTCAGGAGGACTTACATCAAGAAATGCTAGAGAAAAACACTATTGTCCTCAACAAATTCTTCCCTCAGCTCGAAAAAGTGCGTCATGCACGAGTTGGGGACACCATCTTTAGTGATAGGATGGGTGACATTTATTTAGCTCGCATCGACATAATATATGGCCACAAATCCTACACACTGGAAGATAACCATGCTAACATATGGTACTTATTCAAAGATGGTGAACTGTTCTTCTTGAGTAAGCGACGAGAAGAATGAAAAGACAACGCTTAACAAAATTTGGGAAACAAAAATTTTCGGCCCCCTTTCACATTCATTATATAATTTTGGCCAATATTAAATTTTGCGATACACAAATCCCCAGTTTTTACTGGAGATTTTCAATTTAAAAATAAATATCTAACACCTAATTCATACCACGAACTCACCTTTTATTAGCATCTTTCATGCCTTAATAAATTCTTCACATTCATTCAAACTTCCAGTAAAAAACTGCTCAAATACCTTACTAATTTCACGCGCTATAAATATTTTTCACTCAAAATTTAACCCTTTCAGTTCTTCTAATAATTTTGGCATTCTATGAACCGACTCGTAAAAAAACGTAGGAATTTCTCTATTTAACATATCTTTCAAAGCAGTCTGTCTTCATTTCTTTTGAGGCAAAAATCATATAAATACAAATTCTGTCGTATCAAATCCTGCCGCCACAATCGATGGAACTAACGCATTTGCACCAGGCAAAACAGAAAAATTAATCTGATTTTCATTACAAAGTTGAACTAATGATTTTCACGGATCAGATAAACCTGGAGTTCCTGCTTCCGAGATAACTACCGCATCATTTTCTTGTAATAATTTTGCGTAAAATCCCAGTTTCCCTTGTGATGTAAAACTCGTAATCGAATAAAATTCTTTTCAAACAGTAGAAATATCATACATTGATAACAATTTCTTTGCTGTTCTTGTATCCTCACATATCAAAATATTTATCTCTTTCAAAAGTCTAAGAGCTCTCAAAGTGATATCTTCTTTATTTCATATTGGAGTTGGTACAAAATATAACATCACAAAATTATAATATAAAACTGACCAAAATATAATAATGTGAACTATATTTTCCAACTAAATTTCAATTTAGGAAAAAAGAGGCTAATTGCCCCTTTTTTATTTTTTCTTTTCTGTTATTCTTCTAAATACTAACCATACCCATTTTCTTATCTCCCATCTCGCTTCAGGATCATTAATCTGCGTCAGAATATCATCTCTCTTTAATGCTTGCAGGTGATCTTCATAATACATTCTACTATCTGTATCTATGATATTATATTTATCTCACCATAAGACTCTAGACATAACTGTTCAGAATTCTGCTCTTGTTACAATATTATTAGGCAAGAATTCATTATTTTCCATATTAATTCACATCACTCAGAATGCACAAGCTTTAGTTGCGTAATCTCTAATCTCATCTGATTCCCAAGATGATTCATTATCACCTCGATATAGACAATTATATGTAACATCATACGGAACTTTTCTTCACAATACATTTACCATATAGTTAACAATCATCTTAGCTAAGTGTCATCTAGTAACTAATCAATCTGGATCAGCCTCTTCTAGAGTATCTATAGTGGTAATCTTATTTTCATATGACCATTTATATAGAGGTACAACATCCTTATTAAAATCATCTACTTCATCTCATGTATATTCATTTCAATCTAGATTTTCTCCAGCCGATCAATGCTGATTATCTTCTGAATCAATATTTCATCATCTTCCTCATCATCCACTCATACCTCCACTCTCAGAATGTTCTTCTTTCTTTTCTGCAGAATATGTCGCTGTATATGTTGCCCCTCAAGTTACTACTACCAATTCTGGGCTCCATCATGCAAATTTATATATATATTCATCATCGGCTGGTTTAGTCGGATTAGAATGAGTAGGAACTTCTCAGTATTCTACTTCTGTAGTATCGATCAAACTTCAATCTTCATTGAACCAAGTAATTGTATATTTATTTTTTATATGTTTATATGTAGCCCTATATGATGCATCTCATGTTGCCGCTATTGGTGTTGGAGTCCATCAAATAAATTCATATGTATATTCTGCATCTGCAGGCTGATCAACATCATCATGTATTGGCACTTCACCATATGTTACAATTGTTTTATCTATCAAACTTCCATCCTCATTTAACCATGTGATTGTATATGTATTAGCTGTATACTTTACCGTTTTCGTTACATCTTCATCTCACATTGTTCATTCTACTACTGCTACATCTGGTGTATATCCTATAACTTCTGGACTTATTACACTATATCCTGATGTATAAT
>JAEEGK010028611.1_pt1 | contig 11174 bp, 9 predicted proteins | sample 8958771 | NCBI WGS metagenome assembly JAEEGK01 (sample SAMN16246547, study PRJNA631951) | gut metagenome | biome: gut microbiome; feature: rumen; material: SC-attached | host: Bos | place: Iran: Karaj | collected 2018-10 | reverse complement strand
AGTGATGAAGAATTGCTAAATAAATATAAGAATCAAATTTGCCATCATGGAAGATACGCTCCAGTATTCTCCGGAGCCATGGGTGATCGTTTCTTTATGGCAAAATTTAAGACGCTTGAAGAAGTAGAAGAATTTAGAGAATTTGCCGAGGCCAGAAATTAATGGAAGAGGAAAGAAAAAGAAGAAAACGCCGTCACAGAAGACTGACGGGAGAAGATATTGATATGTTTCGCGAAAGAGAGCATGAAGACAGAAAGAAAAATTATGTTCCCATTTGCGATAGACATATTGATGGAGCATAGTATCTAGATGCTAATAAACATATGTTTACATGTGTAACAAACATATAAAATTTAATAGCAATTTAGGTAAAATTTAATGATGATTAAAACATAAAGGAGTATTACTCATGGAAAAATTTAAAATTTTTACAGATTCATGTAGTGATTTAAGCACTGAAATCCGCAAAGAATATGGCATTGAATATGTTCATATGGGAATCGTTGTGGATGGTGAAGAAAAACGCGCTGACTTAGACTGGGTTGATTACACACCAGAACAATTCTATGGTTGGTTAAAAGAAGGAAGATCCGTTAAAACAACTCAAGTTTCTGTCCCTGAATTCTTGAATTCATTCCGTCCCGTTTTACAAGAAGGATATGACATTCTTTACATTGCTTGTTCAAGCAAATTATCAGGTTCTATTAGCACATGTGAAACATTAGTCATTCAACAATTATTAGAAGAATTCCCAGAACGTCGCATTTATGCGATTGATTCCTTAAATGGTAGTATGGGTGAAGGTTTGATCACAATTGAAGCCGCTAAGTTAAAGGCTGCTGGCAAATCTCTCGATGAAATTGTTCGTTGGGTTGAAGAAAACAAGTTATGTTTTAACTTCTTTGCTACAGTTGACACATTAACTTATTTAAAGAACGCTGGACGTATTAAAGGGGCGAAAGCTTTCTTTGGTAACATTATGGGCGTTAAACCTATCTTCATTAGTGATGCACGCGGAAATAACTTTGTTATTAAGAAAGCAAAAGGCACAAAGAATTCTTTAGAAGAATTAATTAATGGCTTGAAAGAGACATATATCAAAGAAAAAGGTGCTGATGTATACATTGGTCACGCTATGGCTCCAGAACGCGCTGAAATGATTAGAGAAAGATTAAGAGCTGAGCTCAATATCGAACCAAAGATTACAGTTATTGGACCTATCGTTGGCACAACATGTGGCCCTGGCTTAATGGGTGTCTTTTGTTTAGGAAAAGAAGTTACTCGTTACGAAGGCGACGGTAAATAGAAAACAAGGAGCAAAATAAAATTGCTCCTTTTATTTTTTTAATGGTGGTATTTCCACCATTTTCTTTTTATGATAATAAAGTATGAACGGAATAATTATTGTAAACCAAACTATCGGACACAATCATTACAAGATTGATAGGTTCAAAACCGAGTTCTCAAAGAAGGGTATTCACCTTGATGTTTTCGTTAATGATGGTACTTTAGCAGAAATCAAAAATAATGAAATCAAGATCAATTTGCCAGCTGCAAATTTTGTTTTATATCTTGATAAAGATATTTATCTCGCTAGACTACTTGAAAAAGTTGGCTATCGTTTATTTAATAAGGCTGATTTTATTAAGTTGTGTGATGATAAAATGCTTACATTTATCGCTTGCGCAAACGAGGGCATTAGAATGCCTAAAACAATAGCAGGACCATTAGTGTATACAGAACTTAACGAATCTAACTACAAGTTCTTAGATACCGTTATAGAAGAATTAGGTCTACCTATGGTAGTGAAAAAGGTCTATGGATCATTAGGCGAAGGCGTTTATCTTGTTGAGACAAGAGAAGAACTTTACAAGTTATATGGCGAAATAGCTCGTAATCCAATCATATTCCAAGAATATGTTAAATCGAGCTATGGTAAATCTATTAGAGTTTTAATTATTAATGGCAAGGTCTTTGGTTCGTTTATTAGAAAGAACAAATATGACTTCAGAAGTAATTATGGCAGCGACGCTAGCAGCAAAAAGCTAGAAAATCCTGCAAAATATGAAGGTTTTGCGCAAGAAATTGCCAATAAATTGCATATTGAGTATGCCGGAATTGATCTTCTTGTTTATGAAGATGATGACCCTATTTTATGCGAAATTAACTCAAATGCATTCTTCGAAGAATTTGAAAAAGTTACTGGCCTAAATGTTGCTTCTGCTTATGCAGATATGATTATTGAGAGATTGCAAAATGAATAGAAATAAAGCGCGTGACACAAGACCATCAAAAGATTATAAAAATCTCAAGCAATTTGTTGTAAAACAACAATGTGAATTACTTGAGTTTTTATTCATGACTTTTAAAGATCAATCACGCAATTCTGTTAAATCACTTCTTGGTTCTCATAGAGTAAGTATCGATGGTGCACCAGTTACTCAATTTAATTTTAAATTGTTTCCTGGTGATACAGTGATTATTTCCAGCAGTCCAATTAGAAAGAAAACTCGTTCTAATTTACCTATTATTTTTGAAGATAACGATTTAATCGTTATTAATAAGCCAAGTAAGTTGTTATCAGTACCTTCAGATAATGAAAAGGGATCAACTGCATTCAGAATGGTTAATGACTATTTGCAACAAAAAGATAAACACAATAGAGCATTTATTGTTCATAGATTGGATGAAGATACTTCTGGTGTTTTAATGTTTGCTAAGAACGATAAAATGGCTAAGGCATTAACTGATGGTGATAATTGGAACAATTTAGTAAAGAAGCGTGGTTACTACGCTATTGTGGAAGGCACATTGGATAATAAAGAAGGAACCATAAAATCCTATCTTAAAAAGAACTCACAAAATATGATGTATTCTTCTAAGAAGAAAGGCGATGGTCAATTGGCCATTACCAACTACAAAATCATTCAGGAAAATGGCCAATATTCTTTAGCGGATGTTGATATTAAAACAGGACGTAAAAATCAAATTCGTGTCCACTTCGGTGATCTCGGTCATTTTATTATTGGTGATGATAAATATGGAGAACCATCAAATCCAATTAAGAGATTAGGTCTTCATGCTTATGAGTTAGATATAATCCACCCATTTAATGGCAAATTATTAAAATTTAAAGCGCCTATGCCAAAAGAATTTGAATCTTGTATGGCAGGAAACTTTACAGTATGTAAGAATAATAAAAGAAAGACCTCAAAAAGATAGTTATGAATATTTGGTTTGCTGTTGCACTAATTTTAGCTGTTGTATCTGTCTATTTATTCACAATAGAGGCTTTTTGCGTGGCTTTTAAGCTTACTGGCTTGGCCACAAACAAGATTAAATTCCAAGTCGCATCCTTATTTACGGGTTCTGGTTTCACAACAAATGAAAGTGAAATCATCGTTGATGATGAAAGAAGAAGAAAAATCGCTATCGTTTGTATGTACACGGGACACATCTTTTCAGTCGTGTTTATGGGTTTGCTAACAAACGTCTTAATTTCTATTGCGACAATTCAAAATAACACTGTTGTTGAAACCAAACTTTGGTACTATATCGTTTTCTATGTTTCTTTAGGATTGTTCCTATTTGTTTTATTCCTAAAGATTCCTCCAATTAATCGTCGTTTCCAAGGTCTATTAGAAAAGATTGCTATTAATACTTCTTCAAAGAAGAAAAATTCCAATATTATTACTGTCTTAGACTTGTACGGAAAGAATGCCATTGCAGAAGTGGTTCTCAACAATATTCCTGAATTTGCCCAAGAGAAAACATTGAATGAAATGGCGCTTACTAAAAAGTATTTTATTAATGTGTTGTCTATTAAACGTGGCAAAAGAATTCTCGAAGTATCTAAAGATACTATGTTCAATAAAAGAGACGTGTTGGTTATTTATGGATCTACACGTGACATCAAAGCAGCTTTCATTGATAGTTTAGATAAAAGCAAGAAAACAATGGTCATCAATAAAACAAATGACATTAATTTATTAAACAACTACGGCACAAATGTATTAATGGAAATAGACACTGAAGAGATTCCAAAGGAACTCGAAGGTATTCCAATGAAAGATGCTCATCTCAGTGATAGATACAGCATCACAATCGTCGTTGTAAAAAGAAAAGATTCCTATTTATTCGTTGATAAAGATACAATCTTGCAGGATGGCGATAAGATTACTTGTTTCGGTCCATACCAAAATATCAAACACTTATTCAATAATAGTGAAAAATAAAAAGAGACATAAGTCTCTTTTTTTATTCTTCTCCTTTTTCAAGGGCTCTTTGGTGAGCGTCATATTTCTTTCTATCGACAGTATTGAGGATTCTTTTTCTCATTCTGTACGTAGAAGGAGTGATTTCTACTAATTCATCTGAGTTGATGTAATCTAAGCATGCTTCTAAGGACATTCTTCTAGGAGATTTAAGAACAACAGTGGTGTCCTTATTCGCGCTACGCATATTTGTAAGGGCTTTTTTAAGAACACAGTTAACTGCCAAATCGATATCATAACGGTTTTCACCGATAATCATACCTTCATATACCTCTGTGCCTGGTTCAATGAACATAGTTCCTCTTTCTTCGACGTGTTCAATTGCGTAAGGTGTTGCTGTACCTGCTTCTGTGGCCACAAGCACGCCTAATGGGCGTTCTCCGAGACTTAATGCCACCATAGGTCTATATTCCTTGAACACGTGAGAAATGATGCCGTATCCCTTTGTTAAGGTCATAAAATTGGTAACATAACCCAATAATCCTCTAGAAGGAATGACATATGTCAACTTTGTTGTGGCTTCTTTTACATCCATATTGATCATTTCAGCATCTCTATCACCTAAAGACGTCATAATATCGCCGACGAAATCATTAGGAACATCAATTTCTAAATCTTCATAAGGTTCGTATTTAACCCCGTTTTCTTCTTTAATAATAACTTTTGGTTTAGAAACTTCTAATTCAAAACCTTCACGACGCATATTCTCAATGAGAATACCTAAATGTAATTCACCTCTACCAGAAACAGTCCATGTTTCAGAATTAGGTACTCTTTGAACTTTCAAAGCAACGTCTTTTTGAGTTTCTCTAAATAAACGTTCTTCAATTTTACGCGCAGTAAGTAACTTTCCATCTTTTCCAGCAAATGGAGATGTATTTGTACCAAATGTCATTTGTAGTGTAGGTTCATCTAAGTGAATTTTTGGTAATGCTTCCACATGATCTGGATAGCAAATTGTTTCGCCAACATTGATGTCTGGTAAACCTGCAACTGCACAAATTTCACCAGCAACTGCTTCTTCAATTTCCACTCTTCTAATACCTTGATAACCAAATAATTTCATTACTTTAAAAGATTTGGTTGTACCATCTAATCTTGCTACAGTAACTGTATCGTTAACGTGTATTTTACCGTTTTTAACGGTACCGACACCAATTCTACCGACAAAGTCATTGTAATCTAACAAGGAAACTTGAAGTTGTAATGGTTTATTTATGTCTGCTTTAGGAGCTGGTATCTCATCGACAATCATTTGCAATACAGCATCCATGCCTGGCTTTTGTGTTGCCAAATCAGGATCCTTAGACGATGTGCCTTGTAATGCGGACGTGAAAACTACTTTAAAATCTAAGAATTCATCAGGCGCACCTAATTCAATAAATAAGGTTAAGACTTCATCCATTGTTTTTGCGATATCAATATTTGCTCTGTCAATCTTATTAATGACGACAATTGGTTTGATATGAGCTTCTAAAGCCTTCTTTAAAACAAATCTGGTTTGAGGCATTGTGCCTTCAAATGCATCGACTAAAAGTAAGCAGCCATCAACCATGTTCATGATTCTTTCGACTTCGCCACCAAAATCGGCATGCCCAGGAGTATCTAAAATATTTATTTTAGTACCATTAAACATAATGGATGTTGTTTTGGCTAAAATTGTGATTCCTCTTTCTCTTTCGATATCGTTGCTATCCATAACACGGTTAGCTACTTCTTCATTTTCTCTAAAAGCACCAGAGGATTTTAATAATTGGTCTACCAATGTGGTCTTCCCATGATCTACGTGGGCGATGATAGCAATGTTACGAATTTCCATAGGAATACCTCCAAAAAATCTTTTCTATGATAGAAAAGAGAAAGATAAAAAGCAAGAAAAAGTAAATTACATATGCGCTTATATGTGTATAATAGTGTCATCTATGACCGCAAATATGCATGAAATAAAACCGAATCTTTGGAGAAAGTTTATAGGCAAGATTTCTCCTGCCTTTACCAACATCCATTCTCTGTTTTATTACTATCTGTTTTTGGCGATTCTTGGTCTTGTTTTTTTTGCATCTTCTTTGTGCATTAATTACTTCACAACACCATTTACTGGTGATTATGTCACACAGCAATATGCTTTTTACACTAATGGATATGATGATTGGTGGCATTTCTTTAAGACTGGCGAATTCGTTTTATATGATACAAACACCTTTTTAGGTGTTGATAATATTGGTTCTAACTCTTTCTACTATTTATTTGATCCGTTTTTCATGCCTATTCTCTTATTTCCGAGACAATTTGTTCCTCAAGGGATGGCAATTATTACTATTTTTAAAATGGCTCTCACTGGGCTTGTTTTCTACGCTTATATGCGAACATTAGGCGCTTCTAGACGCGCAAGTAAAATCACAGGTATTGCATATGCCTTTTCTGGCTGGATTACCTGGTATCTTTGGTTTAATCACTTCACTGGAGTAGCAGTTGCATTTCCTTTAATACTTTTGGGAATTGAAAAAGCGCTAAAGAAAAAGAATCCTCTCATTTTAATGAGTGCAATTTGCTTGATAGGATTTATTAACTTCTTTTTCATGTTCTGTTACGTGCTTTGTGCGTTGTTCTACGTGGTGTTTAGATACTGCCAAACAATAAAAATAAGAAGTAAAACCGATAATTTAATAACAGCATCGATTATGTTGGTGGGATTTGTTGTAGGCATTTTAATGCCTATGATGGTAGTTTTACCATCGCTTACATATTCTATGTCATCGCCTAAAGCATCAAATAATGGTTATTTTCACTTTATAGTGAATGCATTGAAAACTGGAAACTTGAAAAAATTCTTTGATTTATTAATAAACTGGTCTGCAATAACAAATAATAGCCAAAATAAAGCCAGACACCTTTACCCCTTTATTGAGTTTATCTTTCCAGTAACATCATGTCGTGGAACACCCCTTACTGTTCTTGGCAACGAAACATATGACAACATGGCTGGATCGTTCTATTGTTTTATACCAATGCTGCTTTTATTGTTCCCTGCTTTTAGAAACTCAATTAAAAATAGACATTATTCGGTTTTGATACCATTGGTGTTTTTTGTTGTAGCTCTGTTCACACCTTGCTTCTATTATTTATTCTTCGCGTTCACATCAGGATATAGTAGATGGACCTTGTTTGTTGTTACTTCAATTATGGCTTATTCAGGTCAATATTTAGATGAAATCAAAAAAGAGGACAATAACATTGTCCTAATTGTATCTTCATCTATCTTGATTATCACCATTTTGATTGGAGCTCTTGCTGCTCAGACAATAGTTTCTAATTATGGTCCTTATTATAAAGCTCGTTTTCCAATATGGCTTGCTGCGCTAATCCAAATTGCGTATGTCTTAATTCTCATAATCACCTTATTAATTGTCAAAAATCGCAAAAAAATAGCATTTTATTGGGTTTTTACAGGATTTTTAACTATTGAGATATCTATTATGGGTTGTTTGGTTATTAATGGACACGGGGTCGAAAAGTATTTATTAGTGAATAACGGCATCAATGCAAATACTATTCTTCATGAACTCGTGAATAAAACTAACCATTTTGATCCTAGTTTCTATAGATCTTATTCATCATTAGCCGATTCCTCTGCGCCAAACGATGGTATGCGAAATGGTTATAACGGAATCAGCACTTTCCATTCTTTGTATAATTACAACACTTCTGACTTTTGTAATTGGTCGAGCGTAACAGATAATACAGCACCTATTTCATGGTCTGGTTCTTATATTCAAAAGAGAATAAATGTTGATACTCTTTTAGGCGTTAAATATTACTATATTATGGATGATTATTTTGCTAAGCAAAATAGAATGGATGCTTCAAGTAGTGATTTCAGATATAATGTTCCGCTAAATTATGTTGCTCTGGATGATGCATATTCTAGTTCTTCTTTTAAAGTTTACAAGAATATGGATTACATTAATTTTGGACTTGTTTATGATTCATATTATGTAGTTGATGGAAATCCTACGGATAATGCACAATATAGTGGGTTAAATTATGGGCATAGAAGTGTTTTGATAAACGAAGAGCTATATTTGCAGACAGCGATAATAAATAAATATAGGGAAAACAATGTCATTGATGACATATCTAACAATCATCCTGACATCGAATCTTTAAGTTCTGTGGTCAGTCAAATTTCAGATTATTATACTGAGTTATCTATTGGAAGATTTGAACAGGTACAATCTTCTAACAACTCTGTTTTAACTTATTATGATTTCTACAGCGCTGGTGAAAAAACCCTCGATGTTGATGCGAGCGCTTATTTGACGCTAACATCTTCCAACACTAAATATGAAAAGCTTAGTAAAGTTACTGATAATAATGATAAACAACGTTATGTTGCGGTGATTGAATCTTTAGATTCATATTTCCCAAACTACGACCCATTAGGTAATATTTTTTATATTACTAATTCTTTTGACTACGATTACGGAACTGATATTTATTTTGTTGATGATAGTAATAAGATAGTTACTTTTGATGATCATAATGACACCAAAATGAAGTCTCCAAGAAACGGAAAAGAAGAAAGATGCTTCTATATTGCACCTACCTATTCTCTTGACTCAAATAGTCATTTAACAGTTATTAAAAACGCCCCTAAGATTAAGAAAATTATATTTGTCAGCCGCGAGAACAAAATCCAAAAAGATTTCCATGTTGCGATTGATACAGCAACCTCATTTAACGCTAAAACAATTCACTTTAAAGAGAATGCTTTGTTTGATGTAACAACATCAGCTAACAAGTACTCTTTTAAGACCACATTTAACAAAGAAAAAATAGTAGTAACAAGGCTAGCGTACGAAGATGGGTTTAAGCTTTCGATGACGGACGAATTTGGAAACAAGAAAGACATCAATGTCTTTAATGCACAAGGAGGCTTTGTTTCGTTTATTGGGGAGAAAGGTAATTGCTCGTATGAACTTACTTACAATTCTCCAAACTTGAAAAAAGGCTCTTTGATTTCTGTTATAGGAATCTTATTATATGCTTCTACCCTTATAGGTTTTATATATATCGATATGAGAAAAAAAGAGCTAATAAGCTCATTAAAACGATAAAAAAATCGACAAAACGCCGATTATTTTAATTCTTGTGCTAGCTTGTAGATCCTGTTTTTCGGAATCTTTAATTCTTCAACAGCAATTTGGATAGCTGCCTTTTCTGAAACGCCTAGCGACATATAGAACTTCAACTTTTCCTGAATTTCGGTGTCAGAAATTTGATTTTTTGGTGTTGAGGAACCTTCTAATATGACAACCATCTCTCCTTTGATAGTTTTATAGTCTAAATTAATGAGCTCTGATAGTGTTCCAGATATGTATTCTTCGTTTATTTTTGTGAGTTCTCTAGCTATAACGCAATTTCTATCACCAAAAACGCCATAAAGTAGTTTAATTGTATCTTCAATTTGATGAGGTGATTCGTAGAAGATCAACGTTTCTTCCCTATTTTTTAAATCTTCTAGTGATTTTTTGGCTTCATTTCCCTTTTTGGACAAGAAACCATAGAAATAGAAATGGTTCGTTGGTAGGCCTGAGGCCACTAAAGCATTAATAAATGCACAGCTACCAGAGACAGTTGAAACACCAACTCCCTTTTGACGTGCCTTTTTAACCAATAAATAACCAGGATCGCTTATTCCTGGATAACCCGCATCACTTACATATGCGACTTTCTTTCCGCTTTGAGCTAGTTTAATCAAATGTTCAGAAGCTTCATTTTCATTATGTTCTCTTAAAGAGAACAATTCTTTCTTAATGCCATATTGAGACAACAAAGAAAATGTGTTTCTTGTATCTTCTGCTGCAACAACATCCATGTCTTGTAGAACTTTTAAAGCTCGTTTTGAAATCTCACTTAAATTACCAATTGGGGTAGCAATTAGGTAAATGAGTGGTTGATTAATATCAAAACTTTTATTTCTGTTCATTGTCTCTATTTTTCTTCCAGCGGGCTTGTTTGCTTAAATCTTCAAGAGGCAAAAACTTAACATCTTCGCTGTTCTCCAATTTAACTACTTTAGAAATGATGTTTACACCAGTTACTGTGTATTCAACTTTATCTAACCAAATACGAGATCCTAAATCAGGGAATTTTCTTCTTTCCTCACTATAGATATCATCTTCATATTTTAAGCAGCAAATAAGCTTTCCACAGTGTCCTGATAATTTAGGAATATTGATTGCCAACATTTGATTCTTGGCGCGATTGATGGAAATACCATCAAATTCATTCAAAAATGTCGAACAGCATAGTGGTAAACCACATATTCCGATACCGCCAATCATCTTGGCTTTGTCACGTGAACCGATTTGTCTTAATTCAATTCTTGTATGTAATTTACTAGCAAGTATTTTTAAGAGTTCTCTGAAGTCTACTCTTTCATCAGCGATATATGACAAAATTACCTTTGTTTTGTCTAATGTATATTCGCATGAAATGAAGTTCATGTCTAAACCTAGCTTAACAGACTCGTTTTTGCTTATTTCTAGCGCAATTCCTGCGTCTTTTTGGTTTGCTTCGTATATTTTAACGTCGACGTCATTTGCGCGTCTTAAAATAGGTTTTAGGCCCAATTCGCTCTCATATTTATCTATAGAGATTGGTTCAATAGCAATTTCGCCTAATTCTAGGCCACGCATTGTTTCGACAATGACCTTGTCGCCGAGTTGGAACATGTCATCTGTTTCGACACCAAAAAAGTAAGCACGTGGTGTATTGAAGAATTTGACACCAACAAATGTTTTATATATTGAATTATCAATATTTGTTTCAGGTAATTCTTTTGCGATCATTTTATTTCTCCTCGATAATGTTAAAAACCAAATGATCCATCAATAG
>JAEEGK010028607.1_pt1 | contig 11175 bp, 8 predicted proteins | sample 8958771 | NCBI WGS metagenome assembly JAEEGK01 (sample SAMN16246547, study PRJNA631951) | gut metagenome | biome: gut microbiome; feature: rumen; material: SC-attached | host: Bos | place: Iran: Karaj | collected 2018-10 | reverse complement strand
ATATTTAATTTATTTTAAAATGAAAATCATAACATATCATTATTAAACTTAAATAATTAAAATTATTTCTTCATACATTCAAGTGATAAAAATTATTTTAATTATTTATATAATTTTTTAAAAAGTTTAAGACATACAAGAGAATCTAAAGCTGCATAATGTAATTGTGTTTCTTTTAATGGTCTCTTTTCCCAATTTGAACATTGTTCATATTTACATAATGATTTTCCTAATATTTCTTCACATATATATTTAAGAGATCTTGCTTTTTTTAAAAAATTATATTGATATAAATCAATAATGTCATGTAATTCACAATTTGATAATAATTGAATTAGAATTGAGGTTTATACTAAATAATAATAAAGAATATAGAAAATAATATTAAATATAAAGATGAAAAAAATATAGTTGATTATTATACATGTTTTGTATCATTTTCAATTTCTTTTGGTAAACCACATCTATTACATTTAGTTCTAAAAGCAAAATTTTATATATAAAATCAAAATCAGTCCAATCAATATATATGGAGATGGGGATATTATTATTCTTCTTCTCCGCAATTTTTAAAATCCTATTGAACTTTCTCGTAAATATAATTCATAATATAATGTATTTAAATTTTCTAATGAATCATTTTCATTATTTATTCTATAATCATTTTTATTATTATATTTTATTTAATTATTTAAATAAAAAAGAAAAATAATTTTTTAATTAACCTATATTAAAAAATAATAAAAATTAACAAACTAAATAATACCATTTTAAAATTAACAAATCCAGCACTTGCAAAAACAACATCTCCAAAACCAATTTTATTATCATATTTAACTTTAAAAAAACCATCATCACCCCAAAAAGAACCAAAAGAATTTTGAGCAATCCATCCATTTTCATCCCATCCAACAATAACAGCTTCATGATATCCAATATATTCTCCTTTAACAAATTCATAATACCCATTTTTATAATATAAAAAATCCTCATAAAATTTAAAAGAAGTAACAACAGGGCCGTTTGCAAGAATTTCTTTTTTTATTTTTTTTTCACCTTTAATTCCATATATCTTATTAGATTTATATGTAGTATCTTTATAAGTATAAAAATCATCACTTTTTTCATCATATACAGCACAATCATCATATTCACAATATTCACAATAAGTTTGATCTCTACATGGATATTCTAAAAGACCAAAAAAATTAATGAAAGCAAAAGAATCAAAAATATTTATTTCTTTACATCGTCCAAAATATTCCATTATTGTTATTCCTGATAATTGACTTGCTTTTTTTAAACTCTTAGCACGTCTATATGATGTTGCTAATGCTGCAGCATATGGTGAAGCTGATTCACATTTTCTTTGCCCAGTTAGTAAGGAAAATGTTTTATATTTTTTTCTATAATCATATACTTTTGGAATGTCATCCCACCAATCAGCATCTTGAAATACTAATGAACCTAATGTTACTACATCTAGAGCAAGTGATACTAATGATTCTGCTACATTAATTATATCTATTATGGAAAATTTTTTTTCTAAGGATTGATTCAATGCGGATTGATTCTTTAATTGTATATCATTTTTGTCTTTATTTGTAAATAATTCATTATAATCTATTAACTCATATTGGCCTTTTTCTTTTAAAATATTATATAATGCTTCATTAACAGGTAATGATTGAATTAAAGGAGATATGATGAAAAGAATGAAAAATTTATGATACATAAATTAAATTTATTTTATTCCTATTTTTGATTATTTTTAATTATAGGTCTTATATATATATAATAAATTAAAAAAATAAAAATTATTGATTTTGGAAGTTCATTTTTTTTAAATAATCCAAATAATTTTTCATCAAATACACCAGAATATATTTCACCTGAAATAACAGAATTATTAGAAAATTCAAATAATACAAAAGAAATAATTTTATTTTTAAAAAATTTAATAAATTATCCTTATTGTATTGATATTTGGAGTTTAGGAGTTACAATTTTAGAAATTATTCAAGCTTGTCCTTTATGGATGAGTTATAAAGCAAAAGTTATTATTAAAGGAAAACCAATTTTTAAATTTGGTTTATTTGGTGTTAAAGGAAGAGATAGTGAAAAAATTATTCAAATTCAAAAAGATTTACCTAAAAAATTAAAAAAAATAATGAAAGATAGTTTAATTTATGATATTGATGAAAGAAATTGTTTAGAAGATTTATTGTTTAAAATGTTACAAATTGATTATAAAAAAAGAATTAGTCCTGTTGATGCTTTAAAACATCCTTTTTTAAATGAAGGAGAAATTATTGAAGTTTCTGAAGATGGACAAAATTAAATATTAATATTGTGTATTTTTTTTATATATATTCAAATATTTCTATGAGAATTTTTTTCAGTTTTTTTTATATAAAATATTTTATATGACTATAAGTGTTTAGAAAAGCTTTTTTATATTTATTTTTATATTGTTTTTTTAAATTGAAAATTAAAATATAGTATACCTTTATTATATATTAAATTAATTATAGTAATCAAATCATTAAATATTTAATTTATTTTAAAATGAAAATCATAACATATCATTATTAAACTTAAATAATTAAAATTATTTCTTTATTAATCTTTTATAATAATATATTTTAAATAATTATTTTTAATTGATTAATTTTATTTCTAGTGTTAAATAATTATTAATAAAAATAACGTGATAAAATATTTTTTATATTTATACATTCAAGTGATAAATATTATATTAATTGAATTAGAATTCAGGTTTATACTAAATAATTATAAAGAATATACAAAAATATTATTAAATATAAAGATGAAAAAATTATATTTTCTTCATCTTTAAAATCAAATATATAATAAATAAATTTTGGTTAATCAAAAATAAAATCATTTAAAATTTGCTCATTTAAATTTGTTGAATATTCATTTAAAATTAAATTATTCGAATTACTTTTATCATCCTTTAATTTTTCGATGTTGATATTATCAAAAAGTGAATTTAATGAATTAGGTCTTGTTATCTCAAAATCATTTTCATCATCCGAATAATTATCAATAATAAATAAAATATCCTTTTCACATTTTTCGATGATTGATAAATCAATAAAATTAAATTCTTTAATAAACTGTTTTAATAAATTTTTATTTTTTTCTTTTTCATCTTCATTCAATTCATTATTATCAAAATCAGAAGAAATTCCAATTAATAAGCAAGCAAAAGTAATAATAAATTGATTATATTTGCTATATATAGAATATTCATTTAATGAAAAAAGTATAAAAGAATTAGTAATATTTATAAAATTTTTCATTTTTATATTTGAAAAATTTATTACTTTTTGTAACTTTACACTTACCAATTCAATAATGTCAAATGGGCAATTTAAATATAATTTATCTAAATTATTATTATTATAATTTAGAATAATTTTTTCGGCCCAAGAAACAAAATTTCGATTTATTTCATTTTTAATACACCATTCTTTTAATTTTATTTTTTTGTCTTTGTCTATAGTCTGTAAAAATATTAAATTATGATAATATTATTTACTTTAATTATGATAAAGCAAGATGCAATGAAAAAAAATATAAAAATATCATTTTTTATGAATTCATTGTTTGATATTTTATTCCATATATTAAATGTAACTTGGATTAAATTGATTAATTTTTGAATTGTTTTATCTTCTGTAAAAACTCCATTTAAATTCTATATTAAATATTATAAATTAAATTTACTTCGGTGATTATATTATGATAATATAATCTGAATTTATTGAATATTTTTGGGTTCATTCCTATTTCAAATTTTTGAATGTATTTATCATAAAAAAGTTGGGAGATTTTATAAACGGATTCTAAGTTTGAATTAAATTGGGACATTTTTAAAATAAAAAATTGAATATGTGAAAAGTTTTTAAATACCAAAATAATTAAATTTAAAAAATATTTTATAATATTATTATTATTCATGATAAATAATTTTTTAAAGTATATTTTCCATTTAAATAATAAATTAAGATATTTATGGAAAATATTTTTTTTTTGATTTTTATTATAAAATATAATAGATTATTAATAAATTTATATTCAAATGAAAAATGGCTAACAATATTGAAAAATTAAATAAATATTTTTAATAAAATTGAAGATTAATTATTATATTAAGAAATATTTTTAAAATTTAATTAATCATTGTTTTTTTGCATTGCATAAAATTAAATATAAGAAAAATCTATTCTATTGTTTTAATAATAAATATATATTGAATTTATTCTAAATAAAAATAAGTAAATAAATAATTATTTATTATTAATTATTATTATTATTAATAAAAATAAAAAAAATATCAATAAAAATATCATTATTCTAAAGGAGGTATTTTTTGTTTACAATAAGGACATTCATTTTTTAATTGAAGCCATTTTTCAAGGCAAACAGTATGAAAAATATGATCACAAGGTGTAATCATATATTTTTTCTTTTCAATTTTTCCAACCATATTTAAAGACCATTCTTCAATTTTTCTAATACAAAACCCAATAAAAAAAATATTTTTCATTTTCTCAATTTTACTATTTCTCTTCAATTCAAATTCATTTAAATTTCCATCAATATCATTAGATAAATCTTCTAAACAAATAACACAATTTGGATTTTGTGAAATATGAGAATTAACATCAACATGATCTCTATAATAATTATAAGGTAATTTTTTCCATTTTTTAGGAATAATAACTTTAGGACCAAAAGTTTTTTGTAATAAAACAATAAAAGTTTCAATTAAAACAATTAAACAAATAGTAAAAGTTTTTAAATAAGAAGGTTTTAATTCAAAAGCATTATAAGGATAAGCTTTTAAATAAATTGCAGGAAATAATCTTCCAATTGAACTAAAAAAAATATAACTTCTACTCATTGGAGGTCTCGTTCCAGTTTTAATTGAGTATATTATTTGAAAAATCCAAGAACAAGAAAATAAAATTAAATTACCTAAAAAATTAGTTAAAATACTTCTTATATTTAATAAACAAGCAAATAATAAAATATAAAAAAAAAGATAAAAATAAAACATTTTTCTACGAAATAAAGTTGGATTTGAAAATAATAAATCCATATTTCTTGATCTCCAAGAAAATAAAAGAAGTCTTAATTCAAATCCAGAAAAAGCAAAAAAATATATTATTGCTGGAATTCCATATGAATATGATAAATCATCACTTGATGTTGATATTGATAAATAAAAATGAATTGAACAAATGAAACTTTTATAAAATATTGATATTATTATTGTTGTTAAATCTAAATTTAATCCTATTTGATTATTATCTGATACTGCTATTATTAAAATAAATATTCCATATATTTCATAACAACCTATTAATGTTAAAATAAATGAATAATTTCTAATTTTTTCTTCTGTTTTTTTTGTAAATATTGTATTTGCTTTTATGTCAAATGTGAAATTTTCATGACGAATTGAAAATAAAATAGAAGAAAATTTTGTTTCGAAACTTTTTTCAAATGTAAATTCATCTCTTTTTGGTTTATTAAAAAATCTTATTGTTATGTTTGTTTCATTAAAAGTATATGATGTATAATTATATAATAAAACTGAACATACAAAATCTAAATTTGTATTATTATTATCTAATTTAAATGAATCTTTATCTTTTAATTCATCATATTTTTCTATAAAATTTTTTGGTAAATAAAGAGTAAAATTTGCTCTTATATATTTATCAATGTATCTTCCATCTTTTAAAAGTAAAACTCCTTTAAATGAATCACTTTTATTTCCAAATAAATCTAAATAAACAACTCTTCCTGTTTTCTTTTTATAAAAATAAAGTTCAGCTTCTCCTTTTTTATTTTGAAAAATATTATTTTTAAATGAAAGATTATTCCATTCACCATAATAATCAAAAAAACTTATATTTTGGAAAAAAGGAAATTCTGTATTATATACATCAACAATTTTTTTTTCTAATTCTATTTCAGTTATATTATTAAAATATTCAGTTTCATTATTTTCTTCTTCTTCTTTTTCTTCTTTTTTTTCTTCTGCTAAATTTCTTATTAAATTATATGGAGAAATATCAGAATATTGATTAAACGAATGTAAAAAGTTTTTATTTGAACTATTATTTGTTGTTAAGTAAAAAATATGACATCCTAAAACTAAAGTAATTGCAAAAAAGAAAATAAAATTATGATAATTAATATAAGAAAATTGTTCATTATTATTATTCATTTTAATAAAATATTATTATTTATTGATATTTATATATACTTTTAAATATTTTATAAATATAAATTAAAATAATTAATTTAAATCACTTTTATAAAAACATATATCATATTCTGGAACATTTTTTCCAAAAAATGTTTCCATAAAATTATTCGAATCTAACATATGAACAATTCTATATATAATTTCTTCTTTAGTATTATCATCAATATCATAATACATTAATATTTGTTTTCTCATCATAGTATTTAATCCAATATTTTCTAAATTTAAATTATTTGCATTATCATTATCATTTTCATTTTCATTCATTAAAGGTTCAATTATAAAATCAAACCATTTTTGTTTTACCATTTCATTATCATTTTTATTTTTAATTAATGATTGAATTTTATCAAAGAAAAAAACATCTAAATCAACTTTAGGATATTTATTATCTAATAAATAATTTTGTTCAGTTAAAACTTTAATTAATTCATTATTACTAATAAATTGAGGTAACATACCAAAATAAATTAAAATTTCTGAACAAACTTCGCTTAAACTTAAAATTTCTTGTTTTAAATCATCAATATTATGTTTTTTTTGATCTGGATCATAAGATTCAACAATTATTGTTTTAATTAAATCTATTTTTCTTTCCATATCAATTAAATTACTTAACATAAAAATAACAATTCTAAAAAAAATCAAATTTGCTTTTTTTTTATCATCAGTTATATTTGCTAAAATTGGTTCACATTTTAAAAAACAAATTTCATATAATTTTGTAAATAAATTTGAATAATTTTTTGTTTCTATAAAACGATAAGGAGAAAAATTTGATGATACATATTCATTTTCTATTTCTTCTTGTTGATTTTCTCCAAAGTTTATAAAAGGATAATTTTGTATTATTGTTCTGAATTGAACTCTTATGTGATCAAAACCATCATTATAATTTTGTTGTATTACTCTTTTTTTTTTTTGTTTTAAATTATTGTTATTTTCAATTTGATAATTAATTATTTTTCTTTTATTTTTCTTATTTGATGAATCACATATTCCCATTTTTAAAATATTGAAAATTGACTTTTAAAAACAATTTTAATTTATTTATTTTTTTGTTAAAATTATATATAAAATTAAATATTTAAATATTCTAAATTTTCATTTTACTTATTTTTTATTTTTACTTAATAAATAAAAAATAATAATATAAAAAAATATAATATTTAATTAAATGAAAGAAAAAATAGAAGAAATAATTAATTTATATGGAAAATTCCAATATATAACATGTATAATAATAATAACAACAGGAACATTAACAACTGTATACACATTAGAAATATCTTATTTATCAAAGCAACCCAATTTCATAAATATAAAAAATCCAAATGAAACATATATTTATTCTCCTAATTTATGTAATGATATTGAATCAAACATTTTAATAAAAGATGAAAAAAATAGTATAAATAATTGGTCATATTCATTTAATATATATTGTAAAAAAGATTTTTATATTGATTTAATACCAACTTTTGTTTTTGCAGGAGCATTATTTGGATGTATATTTTTAACCCAATTTCCAGATAAAATAGGAAGAGAAAAAATGTTAAAAATATTAATGTCATATTCACTTTTTGTAATGTTTTTACAATTTATTAATTCATCTGCTTTTGAAACTTTAATTATTAATTTATTAGGTGGAATTGATACTTTTACTTTTTCAATGTGTTTTTATGTTGTTACTGAATATTTACCAAGAGATTGGAGTGGAATTACAATTGGTTTATTAAATGGTTTATATTCACTTTTAGGAATCATATTAGGATTTTTTTTTATGTATATTAATAAATGGAGAATTATTTATACTGTTTTATTAATTATTCATATTATTACTACTTATTTAATTTTTGTTTATTTTACTGAAAGTCCTAATTATTTAATTAATATTGGAAAAGGAAATTTGGCTTTGGAATGTTATAAAAAAATAGCAAAAATAAATGGAAAAGAAAAAGAAATAAATGAATATATAAATAAAAATTCAAAAGAAATACAAAATAGTTTTAAACAATCATTTATATCATCATCAAGTAAAAATATAGATTTTAAAACATATTCAGTAATTGAAATTTTCCAATTAAAATCTCAAAGAAAAAAATTTTTAATATTAAGTTATATTTATCTCGCAGGTTCATTAAATTATTTTGGAATAGTAATAAACTTAAAAACAATCCCAGGAAATTTTTTTAGTAATAGTATAATGGCATTTTTAGGAGAATTAATAAGTGAATTAACTGCAGGTTACATTTCAGATATTTTTGGTAGAGTAATAATAATGAAAATATCAAGTTATATTGGAAGTATTTTTTTCTTTTTTTCACTTTTCTTAAATGGTTTTTTAAAAAGTACATTTATAATGATTGGAATGTTAGGTTATTCTGCAACTTTTACTGTAATATCTGTGTATACTCCTGAAATTTTTGCTCCTAAATTAAGAGGAACAATTTGTGGTTTTTTAGTTTTAGTTATGAGAATTGGTCCTTTATTTGTTCCATTATTTACTAATTTATTTGGAAATGGTGTTTATTTTTTAATGGCTGGATGTGGATTTATTAATGGAGTTTTATGTAATTTTTTAGAAGAAAGTTTAGGGAAAAAAGTTGAAGATTGTATTCCTGAAGAATATTATTTTGAGATTAAAAGTAATTTTATTAGTAGTTTAAATGAGAGTTTTAAAAGTGATTATTTTAATACTAACGAAAAAATTCAAGTTGTAGATAGTGGGTATTTATCTGGGACTTTTAATAGTTTTGTTTATAAATAAAATATATTATTTCAGTTATAAAATTGAATATGTATATATTAAAATACAATAAAGGAAAAAATAGTATAATAAAAATTATTATTTTTTATTTAAACAAAACAATTTATTTAAAAATATATTTCTCATAAAAAAATGTTAAAAATTCTTTTAATTATCTTATTCCAAATATTAAAACTTTCAAAATCAAAAGAAAATGACGATGATAAAATAATAGACTTATCAAATTATGATTACCCAAAACCAATTGATACAGAAGATGAATATAACATAGCAATATTAGGAACAAATGATATTCACGGTTCATATTTCCCTTTAGATATAAAATTTAAAAACTTTACATATAAATCAGGTGGACTTGATTATTTAGGTAAATATATAAGTATATTAAGAGAAGAATGGAAAGAAAGATTTATTTGGTTAGATGCAGGTGATCAATTTCAAGGAGGATATGAAAATAAATTAAGTGAAGGTTCAATTATAACAGATTTTTTTAATATTATGAATTTGACTGCTGCAACTTTTGGTAATCATGAATGGGACTATGAAAAAAAATTTATTGAACCACTTATGCAAAAATCTAATTTTAATTATATTATTGGTAATATTCAAAATATTACTACAATGGAAAAAATATTTTTACCTAATCAAAAAAGATATCAAATTATTAAAGTTGGGAAAGTTAATGTTGGAATAATTGGTTTAACTACAATACAAACTAAATCTACATCATTTTCAAAAGATGTTAAAAATGTAAATTTTTTAGATTATACTGAAACAATTAAAGAAATTTCTCCTATTTTAAGAAATCAAACTGATGTAATTATATTATTAGTTCATTTTGGTATTACTTGTCCAAAACAAACTGATGATGAAAAATATACTTTAAAAATTATTGATCATACTATAACATTTTCACAATGTTTAGAAGATGAAGAATTATATATTTTATTAAAAGATTTACCAAAAGGTTTAATTGATGTTGTTGTATTTGGTCATACACATGAAATTTATCATCAATGGTTATTTGGTTATCCTTTAATTTCAACTATTAATAATGGAAAATATGCAAATATAATGTATTTATCATTTAAAAAAAATTCAAATGGAAAATATGAATTTAATAATAATAAAACATTAATTGAAGGTCCAATTCCAATATGTGAAAAAATATTTGAAAAAACTCATCATTGTAGATTAATAAAAGAAAAAGAAATAGAAGAAAATGGTGAATTATTAAAATATAAATTTCATAATAAATTAATAGAAGAAGAAGATAAATTAAAGAATTTAAGTTATTTCTGGTATGAAAAATTAATTAAATCAAGAAATGATATTATAATAACAACAGATGGAATACTTTTACATAAGAAAAGAGAAGCTGAAAGTGTTTTAGGTAATTTAATAGTATCAATGGTTCAAAAAATATCAAATTCAGATTTGGCAATAATTAATTCAGGTGGTTTTAGAACTGAATGGGCTCAAGGGAATATTTCAATGGAAAATATTGAAACTATGTTTCCTTTTAGTAATGATATTGTAAGTTTTAAAATGAGTGGGAAAGAAATTAAAAAAATGTTAACAAATACTCAATGTGGTTATTATGCTTATTATTTAACTTCTGGAATTAAACAAATTATTTTAGATTATGGGAAATATAAAAAAATTGGAAGTGTTAAATTATTTGATGGTGTTTATGAAAAAGAAATTGAAAATGATAAAAATTATACTATTGGAAGTTATAATTTTTTAATTGAACATGGAGGAGATGATTTTAAAAAAGTTATTAGTTGGTATAAAATTAAAGAAGAAAGAAATTTTGGTGATTTTAAAGAAATTCTTATTCCTTTTTTAAAAAATATTACTCATATTGTTTCTAAAAAATGGTATGATGATAGAAAACCTAGATTGAGAGCTATTAATATGATAAATAAAAATGTTAAGTCTTTTAGGTTTTTAGAAAAATATAAAAATAGGAAATTATATTATAAATAATTTATTAATTTTTATTATTTAAAAAATTATTTTTTTTTTTTAATTAATGGTTTTTGGGATTTATTATCTTGATCAAAAAAATTCAAAAACTTAAAAAAAT
>JAEEGK010028606.1_pt1 | contig 11175 bp, 9 predicted proteins | sample 8958771 | NCBI WGS metagenome assembly JAEEGK01 (sample SAMN16246547, study PRJNA631951) | gut metagenome | biome: gut microbiome; feature: rumen; material: SC-attached | host: Bos | place: Iran: Karaj | collected 2018-10 | reverse complement strand
CATTTATCAAATATAAGTCCATAAATGGCTTATGCTTGGATAAATTTGCACACTCTTTCGCACTACTCTCGGCTCCGTTGTCATTCTGGAGGCACGTAGTGCCGATAGAATCCATAATTTTTTTTTTTGTATATTCAGTTGTATGAAATGCCGTGTTGGAATGAAAATAGCTTTTGTTGCTGCAATAATCCTCTGCATTGCTTGCTCGGACAAAGAACCGAGTGCAGAAGAATTGTTGAACAATGCTCAAAGAAATGTTGTCTTGCATCGAGATTCTTTAGGCTCTGAAACTTGGCTCGAAGTCGAAAAGAACGAAACCGTCAAAATTTGCATCGACTCAAAAGTCCGTACATGGGAAACCTCGCTGGATATCGAAGATCTAAACGATTATTGCTTGAAATTTCAGGCTCCAACGCTTATCGGAGTCAATTCAATTAATGTGCAATTTTACGATACCGACAGTGCCTATAAAATTAATCTAGCTGTCGGGATGAAGTACCTGAATTTCGAGAATGAAGAAGTTCTTTTGGGGTATAACAATGCAGATCCTCAAAGGTTCGCGTCTATTACAGGGGCGTATTTAGTCGATAAATATCCTGTAACAAACTGTGAAATAGTTCAATTGATGTGGGATAGCATTCCAACAACAACAGCATTTATAACTCCAGAACAAAGAGAATGGGTTAATAGAAAAAAAGCCTCTAAACGCAATGAAATATGCGATGCCCACGACTCAGCCGCTAAAATGATATTCCTATTTCAGGCCATGATGTATGCTAATAATCGAAGTATCAAAGAGGGGTTAAAACCATATTATCTATTTTCAAATTTACAGACAAATTACGATGCATTTGAAAAAAAGAATAACGAGTATCATAGAAAAAATAAAAAAGAGAAAGGTCCGTCTTTGGATTCTATATTGGCAAAAAGTTTGTCTCGACCTCCCATATATCATCAGGAATCAAGATCCACATCAAGAATTTTATCAAAAGGAAAATACGTCATTGCAAATCATGATTTCATAGGTCATGGTAATAACGTATCCCTTGTTACAGTTGATTATTCTTCTGATGGCTATCGACTTCCTTTTTATGACGAATGGATGATGCTTGCTCGCGGAGGAGATAAGAAAAATTATGCCCTTTGGGATGATTCGACAAAAAATATTGAAGATGTATTAAAATACGCAAAATTTGGTACTGCCAAAAAAGAATATGATTCGGAACCCGTAGGGCAACTGCTTCCTAATGGATATGGTTTATATGATATATTTGGTTTAGTTTGGGAACATGTTGTTTTTGAAGAGAAAAATCCATTCTCATTTTTAGAAGGAAATGCATCCTGCTTAAAAGGAGGTGACAATAAGGTAAGACTATATAAAAAAGAGGATGTTGTTTTTTCTGTAAACCCTGTTTGGACTGATATCGGCTTTTCTTATTCAAAAATAAACTCAAACGCACACGAACTAGCCGGTTTCCGTCTCATCCGCAATATTGGCAATAACGCTAAATGGAGCGATATCAAGTCCAAAGCAGAATAACTGTTCCGTGAAATGACAAAGGTAGAACCGAGCAATTTCGTTTTTTTTGTATATTCGATTATATGAAAATAAAGATTCTTTTATTGTGTGTGGCTTTTTTTGTTCTTCTTTTGAATGCGTGCTCGAATAGCGCTAAAAAACAGGATCTTTCAACTGAAATAACAAAGCAGTTCGGCCCGATAGAAAGAAGTTTTGATGTAATCCGAGATTCTCTGGACGAAGAAAACTGGCTCGAAGTGGAGAAGAATGAAATCGTTAAAATTTGTGTTGACGTGCCTGTTGTTGCGTGGAAAACGTCGTTAAAATCAAGTATTCTCAACGATTCATGCCTAATATTCCAGGCTCCCACTCTTGTTGGCGTCGATACTGTTAAAGTATTTTTTTCAGAGGCCGATACATCTAACAACATTAATTTGGCCGTCGGCATGAAGTATCTGAACTTCAAGAACGAAAAGGTGCTGCTTGGATTCAATGAATATAGCGAAGAACGCCAAAAGATATTGGGCGAAAAAAATACTGATCCAGAAAGACTGGCTTCCGTGACCGGAACATATTTGGTTGACAAATATCCCGTAACAAATTGCGAATTTATTCAGGTGCTTTGGGACAGTATTCCAGAAAAAGCAACTTACGACAATAAATTGTTCATAGAGCAAGATCGTCAAAAATGGTTGTTAAGGAGGAAAAACAGCAAACGCAATGAAAACTGCGTCACTCATGATACCGCAACAAATGTCATACCTCTGTTCCAAACATTTAAGTATGCAAATGCGCGCAGCGCCCGAGAAGGCCTGAAACCGTATTACATTTTTTCGGATACAATAATGGCTGAAAACGGTGAACGTGCTTTTTACAACAACGGTAGTTATGGATTCATTGTATATTATTGGGATTTTAAACAACAAAAGAACCGATACGTCAAGGTTTCAGTAGACGAGTCTTCTGACGGCTATAGGCTCCCGTACTATGACGAATGGATGATGTTCGCCCGTGGTGGGGACAAGAAAAATAGAGCACCTTGGGGTGATTCTACCGCGACTTTAGAAGAAGCTCAAAAATACGCTCAATTCAACAGTGTAAGGCCACGAAGTGCAGAGGAAGAGAGTATTTTAAAGCCGGTGGGCTTGCTACAGCCTAACGGATATGGTTTATACGACATGTTCGGTCTTGTCGAAGAGCGAGTTCTTGTAACAAATGTTAACATTAGAGGTGATTTTGGATTTCCTTCACTCCTAAAAGGTGGTGGCTATTGGGTCGAGTTGACGGAGGAAGGATTTAACGTTTTATTTAACCCATACTGGAAATGGATTGACTACGGGTATTTTCATCCAGGTCATCATGGAACCACAGGTGGTTTCCGCCTAATCCGTAACATTGGCAAAAAAACGGTATGGAATGATCCAGATAAGAAAATTATCTATGATGATGAACCGTTTTATACTCCTGTGGATTGGGGTTGCGATTAACAACATAATTATCCTACGTAAGCAAACGCCAGAACAAGTCCGCATGTATCATTGTCCTCATCCATATATGTATGCTTCCCTGTAATGTGTTGCTTGCAAAAGCCGATAATTGAAAAAAGAGCAAAAGTTGCTCTTTTTTTATATATTCTGTTATATGGACCGGAATGCCTTCATGAAAACGATTCTTCTGTTATTCGTCTCATGCCTTGCCTTGGCGAATGCGCGTCAGTATACCATTGAATCCCTAAAAAATCCAAGCACCAATCAACAAAACATAGCTTTGTTAAGTCAGGTACAAAAGACGATAGATGTGAATCGAAAATCCTTAAAGAAATTGCAATGGATTGAAGTTGAAAAGAATGAAATCATCAAAATGTGTTTGGATACTCGAGTTCTTTCATGGGAAACTTCGTTAAACGCGGCGATATACAACGATTCGTGCATCGTATTCCAAGCTCCGACACTTATCGGTGTTGATTCGCTTAAAGCCTATTTCCGTAAAGGCAACAAATCGCACAAGATCAACTTGGCCATAGGCATGAAATACTTAAATTTCAAAAATGAAAAAGTCAAATTAGGATATAACGATTATACCGAAGAAGAAAAATTTCTATACGGAATTCAAAATGACGATCCTGAAAGATTCGTTTCGTTCACAGGAACATTTCTAGTCGATAAGTACCCCGTAACAAATTGTGAAATCATGCAATTGATGTGGGATAGCATTCCCATGAAAACATCGATTAAAGAACCAACATTGCAAAAATTAGCAGAACAATGGGCGAACAGAAAAAAGTTTTCAACACGTAATGAAAATTGCGCAGCTCATGATTCCGCCACCTCTACATTTTTTGTAATTCAAGCTATGAAATATGCAAACGCACGTAGCACAAGAGAAGGATTAAAACCCTATTATAAATTTAAAGAAACAAACGAAAGAGAACCTGCAATTTTATCCAGAGGGCTCTACGTTATAGGCTATTATGATTATTTCAATTTATACGGAGAAAGCGAAATTCAAGTTTCAATAGATAGCACCTCTAAAGGTTACAGGCTCCCATATTACGATGAATGGATGATGCTTGCTCGTGGCGGAGACAAAAAAAACAAGTATTCATGGGGCGATTCGGCATCCTTTGACGATGCTTTAAAATATGCACGATTCTATCACTGTAAAAGTTTTTATGAAACAGACCATGTCGGGCAACTTTTACCTAATGGATACGGCCTATACGATATGTTCGGTCTAGTAGAAGAGCATGTCCTTTTTGAAGAAGTAAACCCCTTTATAGAACATGATGGAGGACCTTCTTGTATGAAAGGAGGCGATATTCGCGTCACAAAGGAATTTCAAGAAAATCCTGCTCGTTCATATTGGAAACAAATCAATTACGGATATAACAGAAGCAACAACAATAGTGCCATGGCAGGCGGTTTCCGTCTCATCCGCAACATCGGCAATAAAACCAAATGGACCGAAATTAAAACAGTTAACGAAAAGTAGTAACAAGTAACTAATTCACAAAATTCTATCTTATCTCTCGTGAATAAGAAATATATCATCCCTGTCGTTATTTTTTCGATTTTGTTGTTGCTCCCGTTTGGCGTGCAGGCGGTTGCCGACTTGCGTGGCGAAAAGCGCTTCCAGCCGTTTGACATTTTCAAGGATGTGGTTTACACTCCGATTGTGCGCGAGAAGAAGGTGGCTGCGGCTGCGGACTCGCTGGATGTCAAGTGGCGTGCGGCCCGTGAGGCGATTGCTGCGGGGGCTGAGGTGGCGGATGCGTTGGAGCCTGTGGTTTCTTCGCTTTCGGATTTGGAAGCGGTGGTGCTTTCGGTGAACACGTATGCCGAACTTGATACGGCTGAAGCTCGTTACAAGAGTCTCAAGTTGGCGGATACGCTCATATCGAAGCTGGAGGACGAACCGGAATCGTTTCCGCAGGCGGATTCTTGCATCAAGTCGCTTGTGGCTGACCTTGGTCATGTGTCGCTGTGGCGCGCGTTCTTGGATGTGAAGCATTACGGCGTATGGACGAGCCGCTATTTGCGTGCTTTCGAAAATAAGATTGATGACGAGAGCGCTATTGTATTGGCGTTGCGTCCCAAGTACCAGCTTGCGGTGTGGAACCTCTTTAGCGATCCGGGCGAGAAGGTCGTTCTCGGCGCTGCAGGCGATTGCATCGGCAAGTCGTGCGGCAGGGAAGAGGCCAAGTCCGAAGACAAGTGGCTTTTTTACCGTCAGGATGTGGAATTCCTGGTGCAGCCGTCTCCGCTGGATGTGCGTAGTGCAAAGCTCGACAATCCGGTGAAGGCAATTGAGAAGTTCCGCGACCAGCTCAAGGCGAAGGGCGTGGAACTCTTGGTGGTGATTACGCCGGGCAAGCCGAGCATTTATACCGAACGTTTGACGGGGCGCGATTCTCGAGTCGCGGGTGCTGAAAACGCTGCCGGGCTCCAGTCGCATGGCAAGAAGATTCTCGATTCCCTCACGCGTGCAGGCTTTAACACAGTGGATTTGTACACTCCGCTTTTGGCTGCGAAGTCCCGCGATTCCGTTGAAGGTGCGCTTTACCTGAACGACGATACGCACTGGACTCCGCGCGGTGCAGAACTTGCTGCCGACGCGATTGCAAAGAAAGTCCGCGAGATGGTGGATGCTGGATCTGTCAAATTCCGCGGAAAGGATACTGTGCGCTACGTTGCTTCTGATTCCATTGCAGACCGCATGGGTGACGTGGGTGAGATGAGTGGGCTTAACAAGTTCAATGTGTTCAAGGTGCAGAAAGTGACGGGACATGTCGTGATGCAGCAGAATATAGAAGAAAGAATTGATATGGCTCAGAGTAGTGCTAATTGTTTGGATTCGTTAAAGAGAGAATGCCCTAAAGGAGATGATTCTTGTTTTAGAGTAAAAAGAAATCCGTGTGATGAAGAAGATATGGCTTGTGTACGGGCTTTGACGAAAAGTTGTCCTAAGGGGAGTGCTTTTGATTCATGCTATCATGTTAGAATGAATCCATGCGAGGAAAATGATTCGCTTTATTACGACACCACAGTCACTCCCTTCAAGGATGATTTCCGCAACTCCAAAATCTTGATTCTCGGGGACAGCTTCAGCCGCATTTACCAGACCGATTCACCGGTGAACGCTGGCTGGATTGCGCATTTCGCGAAGAACATGAACCGTCCGGTCGCATCCATCGTAAGCGATGGCGGCGCCTCGACGCTCGTCCGTGAAAAACTCGCCCGCAAAGCAAGTGTGCTCAAGGGCAAAAAACTCCTCATCTGGGAATTCGTCGAACGCGACCTCCGCTTCGGCGCCGAAGGCTGGAAGGAAGTAGATTTTTAGAGGAAAGACGAAAGAATGTGAAATTCTAATGCTTTGGTCATCCTGACACCGTAGGTGGAAGGATCCAGTAAAGCTCACTGGATTCTTCGCCATCAAATGGCTCAGAATGACGTTTTAAAAACCTAACACCTACACTAGCCACTGTTTACTAACCACTGTTTACCAACCACTAACCACTGTTTACTAACCACTGCTTATGCCAAGACATGGAACCCCGACGCCGGGACAGGCGATTCTCGAAGGAATTGAATGGCTCAAGATTGACAAGCCGGAATTTGCCCGCAGGGTGGGCGTTTCTGTAGAAATGCTCGACCAACTGATTGCAGGTGAAATCAGCATCTCGACGGAAATCGCGAATGCACTCGAATCCGTGACCGGCAGCCCCGCCGCCTACTGGAAAATGCTCGAACGCAAAAGCCGCGCTTCTCGATAAAGCAAATCTCCTTCATATTATAAAGGTGATGCCCGCACGGAGGCGGGCATGACAAATATGAGTGATAATGCCTTACTATAGATTTGTTATACTTGACTTGTAAATAATTAAAATTTTGATTTTGCGATATGAATATTAAAGATGCTGTCTATTTCATGTGCGACCTCGCCAAAGGCGAAGCCGAACAGTTCGATGTTATTGCTTCTAACGCTCATTCCGAAGGCCTTTCGGTCTTTCAGGGGCAGGTGCAGAACACGGAAATATCGGATTCCGTTGGGCTCGGTGTCCGCGTCATCAAAGACGGACGCCCAGGTTATGCGCATACGGAACGCCTCACCGATGACGCTCTCCGCCAGACGCTCAAGGACGCTCTTTGCCACACGCAGTGGACCGAAAAAATCGACATCGCGCTCCCCAAGGCTGTAGAACTTCCGAAGGGCGAACCGAACTACAATCCGGCGTTGGAATCGTTGGATCTTTCGACGATGAAGAACTTCTGCATCGAACTTGAAAAGGCTACGTTTGCGAAGTCCAAGGAAATCGAGAACATTCCGTATCTCGGTGGCGATATCGAAAAAGAATATTCCATTGTCGCGAACAATACGGGCCTTTTCTATGAAGCCCGTTCGAACTGTACATCTGTGGGGGCCGGTGCGGTCGCCAGCCGGAACGGTATCAAGAAACTTGGCAACTTTGTCAAGAACGGCCGCGACTGGAACGAATTTACGGTTGAAGAAATCGCAAGCAAAACCGCCGAATACGCTACGGAACTCTTTGGTGCCCAGAAAATCGAAGGCGGAAAGATTCCAGTCATCCTTTCGGAACGCATCTCGGCACGCTTCCTCGGCATGTACAACCAGCCGTTCTTTGCCGAAACCATGCAGAAGGGCCAGTCCCGACTTGATGGCAAGGAAGGCGAAAAAATTGCGAGCGATGTTTTCTCGTTGTGGAACGATCCGCTAGGCGAAATGTTTGAGCACAAGTTCTACTTCGACTCCGAAGGTTGCGCGACAAGACGCGTCAAGGTCGTCGAAAACGGCGTCTTCAATTCCGCGCTTTACAACCTCGAAACGGCGTCCAAGGCCAAACGCGAAACGACCGGCAGTGGTGCCCGCAGCTTCGGCAGCAAGATGTCCACGAGCTTCTACAACCTGCTCGTTCCGCCGGGAACGATGACTACTGCGGAACTCCTCAAGCTATTCCCGAAGTGCCTGCTCGTGGTGCGCCTGGAAGGCAATTCCGGTTGCAATTCCGTGAGCGGCGAACTCAGCATCGGGGCGCACGGCTTCTGGTGCGAGAACGGTTCGATACAGCATCCGGTCGATGGCGTCACGCTCAGCGGGAACTTCTTCGATATCCTCAAGAACATTGTGGCGGTCGGTAACGAATACCGCGACCCGTTCGCGACGTACAAGGTGCCCGCACTTGCTGTAAGCGAACTCAGCGTCAGCGCTTAAGTTCCGTTTTTTTGCAAAAAAGAATGCTGCAAGAATCATGAATCAGGGGATGAGTCCTTCTTCAGGTCCGTGCAGCATTATGTTTGAGGTGTATTGTATTGAATATTTATTATATCTCTAACATTTACGTTACAAAAGTAATTCGACAAGGGTAAGTTTGGCAATAATCCATTTGGGTTATTTTTTATGAAATTTTTTAGAGATTTGTCGAAATTTAATGAGTTTGGGCGTCTTTGGGGAAAACATTCTTGAGTGAATCCATGAAGAATGTTTTCAACTGCGGGTTGAGGCCCTTCAAAAGCTGGTCGATGTAGGGCTTGCCGAAGTCGGGGTGTTCTTCGTAGAGCTCCTTGATCTGGGCTTCGCTTTCGTCAGTTTTGCCCTGCTTGTTGTAGCAGAAAATGGTGAATAGCCGGGCTGACATGGCGCTGGGATTGTATATCAGTATCTGCTTGGCGAGGTTGATGCATTCGTCATATTTGCCCTGCATGAGCAGGATGAATGCTCTAGCGTGGTAGATGGATGCCTGTACGGCGGTTTCCGGGACGAGTTGCTCGCCTTCGTCGATTAGTTCGAGCGCCTTTTCGCTTTGGTTGGTCACCATGTAAATCTGTATCAACAGCGTGCGTGCTGTTATGCTCAGCGGGTTCTCGTCGATGACTTGCTGGAGGTAGGAGGATGCCTCTTTTTTGCGACCGGTTACTATGTTGTAGAGCCCCATGACCATTTTCGAATATATGGAATACGGGGTGTTATACATGGTCTTGCGTGCAAACTCGCCGAGAATTTTTGTGTGGGATTGTGCATCTCCCCAGTTTTCCATGGTGGCAATGTAGTGCGCCATCGAGAGCATGTAAATGGCTTGTTCGCTATAGACTTTGTCTGTGGCAAGTGGTGTGAGCGTCTTCTCGCAGAATTCGAACGCTTCTATGCCGCGGCTTTCTAGCTTGACATCGCAAAGAGATACCGCGTACCACCAGTACGGAACAGGACTCTTGGGAGTGTATTCCATTTTTGCTGTCGCAAGAATGAGGTTCCGGAACAGGAGCATCGCCGTTTTACGGGCTAGAATCAGGAGGTTGTCTGAATTGATCTGGACCGTGTTCGCCCAGACAATCTCGTGCGAGGAGCCGAGCCTGATCGAGATGTACAGGATCTCGTCTGCGTCCTTCGCTGCAGAAATGTTGATTGAAAATGCGGGTTCGACATCATTTTCTGCGGTGTCCATGATGCGGAATATGCGGTACTGCTGTAAAGCTTCGACCACGGAGTGGTAGAGGCCGTTTGCCTTGGGGTATGCCGAAATGTCGTCTGGTCTGAAAAAGATGATGTTTAAGACTTTTTTGATATCGTCCGTTCTGCGTTCTGTATCGATTTCGGAGGATACTGCCTCGGTTCTGTTGGTGACTTCGAGGGTCTTGTAGATGTTTGCAAGGTGCACCTTGACGGTATTGGCCGAAATGCCCAAGGTCTTGCAAATCTCGATATTTGTAAGACCCTTGCGTAACAGGGACAATATCTGTTTTTGGCGAGAGGTTAGCTCTTGCTTCTTGTGGTGCTCAAACATGCGCATAAATTTAAAAAAAATAAAATGGGCTTGCTAAGTTATTTGTTGAATAGGTGTGGACAAACTTACTTGTTTAAGATAAAAGAGAAAAATTTATTTTACAATTTGCGTTATGCAATACTTATAATTATATTGCGCTCGAACTGTAAATCTATTAAGGGTAGGAATACATATAAATATGTATGTATAAAAGTGTTGGGATGCAAAACACTGTGTTAGTTGATATATCACTTTGTCATGAATACTTTAATGGGAGTTCATGCGGTTTTAAGGTTATTCCGTCGCGTGAGACTGCGGAAATCTTGAAAAAAGAGCAGCTCCAGTGTCACATTTATGACGGAAAGGTCCGGGTCGTTGCGCCTAAGGATGATGTTCTGCGCGAATTTACGTTGTTTTTCTACGTCAAGGCGACTATCGCCGATGTCTGGAACGTGACCTGCTTTGACGGGATTGCGTATGACGAGTTCCCGGTGGCGGAGGTGTCGGCCAGTGGCGAAGTTGCGTTTGTGGGGCGGAATAAACAGTCCATTCCCGATTTGAATCGGATGTTCGGCGTGTTTTTTGGCCTTGAAATTCATTCGGATTCGTCAAAAAAGATTGAATGCACGGTCACTGTCCCGACGAAAAAAATGAGATGGGGCTACTGTTTCTCCGGTTTTTATGCCAAACGCAACCTGCAAATAAACGATGCGTTAAAGGCCGATGATCCGGTGCAGTTCGACTGCGTGGAAAAGACGTCGCGCTTTTCGCTTTACGTGTCCCGCTGCGAAATTCCGATTGTGAGCGGGGCGCCTCCGCGGTTTCAGCTGTTGGATTCCGCAACATCCAAGGTGCTCATCAAGAGATTGCCGAATGCAAACGCCAAGTCTTTTGCCAAGGCCCGGCTGGATGATGGGACAAGGACGATTGTGGCGGAATGCTTTGTCGATCCGTAAAATATTGATAACATAGAACGCTTGATATTGCAAATAAAATTAGAATAGTGTAAATTTTATTTTAATTATTTTGTTTTTGCTGTGAAAGCATAAGCAAAAACGTTGTACAAAGAAGGAGTTTATGGCTAATTTAAAGATGTTCATCGACAAGATGACGAACCGAAAGAATTTCCAGCAGGATAGGAATTCTATTACTGTCGATTCCATTGAAATAGATTTCCCGCTTATGTTTGAGGGCAACGGCAAGATGTATTTCTGCAAGCTGGATCGTTACGTGTATATCAAGGGTGCGCGCTACACCAAGGCCGATAAAAAGTTTCGTGACTTTATGTTGACTGTGCGCTTCAGGAGAGGCTTTATGTCGGACGGGGCTTCTTCACCGGCTTTTGCAAAGACGTTTGTCCCCGATGTCAAGAAGGGTGACG
>JAEEGK010028604.1_pt1 | contig 11176 bp, 7 predicted proteins | sample 8958771 | NCBI WGS metagenome assembly JAEEGK01 (sample SAMN16246547, study PRJNA631951) | gut metagenome | biome: gut microbiome; feature: rumen; material: SC-attached | host: Bos | place: Iran: Karaj | collected 2018-10 | reverse complement strand
CCACTCGGGAAGAGAATAAAGCCAGTCTGCACCTGCAGCAACCATATTCTTATAAAGAAGTGCCTTGTCAAATCCAAGGTTCACTTCCGTATCGGCTTCCATTGTCTCGATGGGATTGGGATTTACAAGTGAATCGTTGATACCGTCCAAAAATCCCGTCATGATCATCTGAGAAACCTTATATTTCTTGGCAAGCTCAGCAACGGTTCCCGTTACAACATCATCGGGATTCTTCAATATCTTTTCATAGATACTCTTTTCTTTTTTGAAATAGTCATCCCAAAGTTCTTTGAGTTTCTGTGAGTCTTCCTGTTCGTTGTAAGCGGCCTTACGCCATTTTTCAAGTAATGTCATTTTAATTTCCGTATTTACGCATCCGTTTTGGATTTAGCATATATGCTACGGATGTGCTTTCCAAATTTATTCCGACCGACTGCCTCCCGGCTCTATATCCGACCGGCGAAAAAGCATCCGGCGGCATTACAGTTTATTAAACGGCAGAAAATTTCGTTGGCTAGTATAACACATGCTTCATGCTTTTTCAACCTTGACCGAACAATGCATGCTTGCTATCATGAATTAAAACATTCGGTGGGGGATCTTCCATGAGCGAAACAACCAAAGAAAGATCAAAATATTCCAAAGGACAGCGCGTCCTGGCATTGATCGGAGTTATACTTCTGGTCTGTCTCTTTTTATGTGCTCTTATCTTCTCGTTTATAAAGACAGAGTGGGCAGCGACCGCAGCAAAAGGATGCATAGGCTGCGCCATCGTGGTACCGATACTCATCTGGGTAAATCTCTGGCTTTTCGGAAAAGTTTTTCACAGGCACACGATCGCCGATCTTGACCTCGGCGGTATTCCCACTCCGCACGATCCGATCATGACGATCGACGGATCAAAGATCGCAGACAATAATGCATCAGAGGAAAAAGAAAACTAATTTTCTTCGGCCACTATCCTGTCGATCTCTTTTATGGCATCTTCTCTGTTCTTAAATAAGATACCTTTCATGCCGCAAGCGATTGCGGCATTTACATTTCTCTCAAGATCATCGATGAATATACACTCTTCGGGCTTTAATTCGTAACGCTTGAACAAAAGCTCGTATATCGCTCTGTCGGGTTTACATAACTTGCAATGACAGCTTAAGACCGAACCGTCCAGCATTGCGATGAAATCAAGAGCATCGGCATTTTCTCTGACCGATTTATGCGACATGTTTGAAAGACAGTATACTTTAAAGCCGTTGTCGCCGAGCTCTTTTATCCAGGGTTTTGCATAATCAAACTGTATAAGAAGGCCCTTAAAGTCCACATATATCTTTCGAAGTATGTCTTCTATTCCGGGATCGTTTTCAATGAATTTCTCAAGCAATACCTCTTCCGAATAAACGCCCATATCCATGTCGTTCCATACAGGAGAATAAACGGTCGCCTTGGCAACACGCTCAAACTGCTCGTCAGAAAGGTTAAATTTATCAAAAAAGCCTTTCCAGCCGAAATCCACCAAAACATTTCCTATATCAAAAACAATGTTCTTTATCACTCTTTGTACCGCCTTTAAACGTTGATGGTCGCGGTAACGCCAAGAAGATCTTTTCTTGCTTCGAGCACCGGATCCACAACATCTTTAACAAAACGCTCCGTCTGCAAAGCGGCACGTCCGGTATACTTTGTAGGGTCCATCGTCTTTAAAAGATCTTCGTAAGAAAGTCCGAACGAGTCATCTTTTGCGATGAGTTCAAGGAGGTTGTTGTCTTTTCCTTCCACCTTGACATTCTTTCCGGCTTCCATGGAAAGGGTCCTGATCTTCTCATGAAGTTCCTGTCTGTCTCCGCCCGCTTTTACGGCATCCATCATGATGTTTTCCGTAGCCATGAAAGGAAGTTCGCTTAAGAGTCTCTTGTTTATAACGTTAGGATAAACAACAAGTCCGTCAACAACGTTTAAACAAAGATCGAGAATTCCGTCGATCGCAAGGAATCCTTCTGGAATGGAGATACGCTTGTTTGCCGAATCGTCAAGCGTTCTTTCAAACCACTGGGTTGCGCTGGTTATCGCGGGATTGAGTGCATCGATCATGACATAACGTGAAAGTGAAGCTATACGCTCGCTTCTCATGGGATTTCTCTTGTATGCCATTGCGGACGAACCGATCTGGCTCTTTTCGAAAGGTTCCTCAACCTCTTTTAAGTGCTGTAAAAGTCTTATATCGTTACTCATCTTGTGAGCGCTTGCCGCAATGCCCGCAAGAATGTTCATGACTCTCGTGTCGACCTTTCTTGAATAAGTCTGTCCCGATACGGGATAGCATGCCTTAAATCCCATCTTCTCTGCGATCATAGGATCGATCCTGTCGATCTTTTCATCGTCGCCTTCAAAAAGCTCTTTGAACGAAGCCTGTGTTCCGGTCGTTCCTTTTGAGCCGAGAAGTTTGAGCGTTGACTGAACATATTCAAGATCTTCCAGATCCATCAAAAATTCCTGAGTCCAAAGAGTGGCTCTCTTTCCAACGGTAGTAGGCTGAGCAGGCTGAAAATGTGTAAACGCAAGAGTGGGGCGATCTTTGTTCTCCATAGCAAACTTGGAAAGCTCGGCAATTACGTTTACAAGTTTCTTTCTGACGATCTTTAAAGCCTCGTTCATCACGATTATATCGGTATTGTCGCCGACATAACAGCTCGTTGCGCCAAGATGGATGATACCCTTTGCTTTGGGGCACTGTACGCCGTATGCGTAAACATGGCTCATTACATCGTGACGTACTTCCTTTTCGCGCGCCTTTGCGACATCGTAGTTGATATCATCTTTGTGAGCCTTCAATTCTTCTATCTGCTCGTCCGTGATATTAAGTCCAAGTTCCTTTTCGGTCTCGGCAAGTGCTATCCACAGTCTTCTCCATGTTCTGAATTTCATGTCGGGTGAAAAGACATACTGCATCTCCTTGCTTGCATATCTTTCCGAAAGCGGACTTTGGTAAACATCTGTACTCATTCTTGTTTTTCTCCCTCTTCGTATATATTTATAAGTTCCAGTATCTTGTCTCTGAACTTTGGATGTTCTTCGATAACGTGCTTTACCGCTTCCGAAGCTTCACTCGCAAGATCCTGATTGTACTCCATCTGTTTTCTTAACTTCTGACGTCTCATGATAAGACCGTGTCTTGCCTCGACCATCTCTTTGGGATCGATTATCGCATCTACCTGATGTATCCACACCTCGGGGTCGCTCACATTGAACTTCCTGAGTTCCCTTACAAGTCCCGCAAGCTGCTCCTGATAGATCTTCTCATTCTTCTGGAATTTTTCTCTTGCGCTTCTTTCCTTTTCGAAACGATCGTAAAGGTCTCTTAATGTCCACGCATCGGGCACATCATATTTCGTGTAAAGATAATCGAGAAGGTTTTTGTTGTTTACGTACCGTATCTTTACTTTATTCTCCAACAGTATAAGACCGTTGATCGTATTCGAGACTCTTACTTTTTCAAGAGTATCGTCTTTGAACTTTACGAATATAAAAGTAAGTGCGATCGAAAGGAGCATTGCGGCTCCGAAATAACCCAGAGTAACGTCGAGCTTTAATATCGTCTGCAAAAGTATCAGGATAACAACGAGTACCGCTGCCGCGCCAAGCGCCACAAATGCCGTTCCCCTCAGATTCGCAAGCCCCTGCTCGAGTTCGTTCTTTCTGTACGAATAAGCATGCTTCTCTCTGTCGAGTCTTCTCAGATCCTGCTTGATCTTCTTTCTTAAATCCTCTTCTTTTTCGAGTTTTTCCACGGCTTCGGCGATATCGTCCTCGATAGATTCAACGAGTTTGTACTCCCGGTCCGTCATAGCGCTTTCTTTTAACACGTATGCATCGTGTTCTTTTCTAAGACGCCTTATATCGTTTGCGAGCGTTTCGATCTTTGCCCTGTCTTTGACCGGTATCTCCTCAACCTCTTCAAGGTCCTTAAGCTGACATGAGACTGCATCGTACTCTTTGGTAAGCCTGTCCATTTCCTTGGACGCATCGGCTATCTGGGAAAGGCAGTTTCTTACATACTCTTCCATCATGTTGACGTCGTTAAGATCGATCGGTTCCCGCTTGTCGGTACGGTCCCATTCGGGATTGTCATATTCGCTGTCGTAATCGAAAGAGTCATCGTCATATTCAATTTTACGATTGAAAAGATTCTTTAAAAATCCCATTTATTCTTCCTCGGGACTGTCCTGCCTTGACGCTTCGAGAACAATATCCCTGTAATCGTCCTTAAGATCCTCCGTAAGCTCAAGAAGTTTTTCGTAATATCTGCTGCTTTCGTTGGTGTTCTTAAGAGCGTAAATATCTTTAAGTTCAAGTGCGGCGTCACTAAGTTCAAACGCCTTTGTCGCCTCATCCATATCTGTCTCGATAAGTATGGATGTTTTATATGCCTTGTCTTCTTCGGCAATGAGTCTTATATAATCGTCATCGGAAAGACTCAGCCGCTTTACGGTAAGATAATGCCTGTAAGCCTCTTCGTTGTTATCCGTTTCAAACGAGCTCATAAAACATTTCTCGGCCGAATCGAAAAGATAAAGCTTTAAATATGCGATACCCAGATTGTTGTAAATGCTTGCCTGCAACGCGGTCTCGTTGTCGGGAAGAGACTTAAGAAGCTTTTCGTATTCGCTTATCGCGAGAACAAAATGCCTGTTTTCGACAAGGAAGTCCGCTTTTGCTTTCCACTTTTCAAAAACGTTCATCGAGACGTTCATCCTTAAGATGCTCTCGACTCTGGATATCTCGTCTTTTGAATAGTAACCCACATACGAAAGAATGGTGCCTGCAAAAGCTGCCGCAGACGCATTCTGGTTTATGAGTACCGTGAGGTCTCTTGCAAGATCGTGAAGTTTTAACTGCTTGTCTATCCAGTCGGTGAGTTTACGGTCAAGTATGTCCTTGTCGAGCAGAAACGCATTCTCGTAGATCACATAGCACAGTTCTTCGGCCGAATAAACGTTAACATATACTTTTTCGATGTAGTAGGGTGTCTCGGCATACTCGCCGATGCACATGAGTACACGGTTCATACGCTTATCACCTCGTTCCATTCTATGTTAGCCGCAGGGAAGAGTTCACCGAAACCGAGATCTTTTATCGTGACCTGCATTCGGTTCTCGGACTGCATGCGCACTTTTACGTTAAGTCTTGTAGTCTTTGGAGGACGTTTCGGAAGGTCTCCCATTGTTATGTCAACCGTTTCGGGGTTCTTTCCCGTAAGCGGTGTCACTATAAGTGTGAGTTTATTGCCCTGATTAAGGATGATATCACATTCTTTGTGAGCGTCAAACCAGTTTATGCCGCCGTCAAGCAAAGGCAAGTATGCGTTCTCGCCTCTTTTAAGTACATTGATCCCGACATTTGACTTAAGTTTGTCGTTACCAAGGAACACGTAACCGCTGCTCAGTATCGAAGGGCTTACAAGATTTTTGGCTCCGTAGCACGCTCCCTTTGAAAAGAGATTGTTGCCCTGGAACACTCTTCCCTTCTTGCAAAGATAAGATATTCCGTCCTTGCACCATTCGTACTTAAACGAGTCGCCTATAAGATATACTGAAGATATCATATGTCCTTCCACGATAGATTCGGCAAATGCGCTGAATTTGCCGGGATATCCGGGCTCGTCGAACTCTTCGCTCTTAAGATCCACGTCTTCGTGAGAATCTATAAAAGCCACAATCGGAGTCGTATTCTTGTTACATTCCATACGAAGGCTCTTGATATACTCGCCGGTCGAATCTATCAAGACCACGTCTCTGTTCCAAAGATCTCTGGGCTGATAGAGCATATAGTTATAAAAGCTCTCCATATGGTTCTGGAAATGAACCGAAGCTCCCTTGATGGAAAGTGACGATACCGCTTCGTTTAATACGTTTATCAAAGTGCCGTCAAGAATATCGACGGTGATCATAATGGAAACGATGCCCGAAAGCGGGGTCACTCTTCCCGCAAGCGTAAGTAAACGCTTTAAGAACAATGCCATAAGCGCAGACGGTTTAAATTCTTCCGTTCCGACCGTTACTGTCTCGTTCGTTCTTGCCTTGGAGATGAGTCTGTCAATGAAATAGCCTTCGGTTTCTTTGTACTTAACGGCATGAAAACCGGCAAACCATTGATTTACCTCGCTTCGCTTAAAGAGGGCTGTCGGCACCAGGAAGTCGGTCTTTCCGATATTTACGGACATGGTTTCAACACCGTCGGTATCGACGGCTCCCACGCTTATCTGCGCAAAAGAATCCGTTATGTCGATGCCTACGGCATATTCTTTGCTTTTTCTTTTTACTTCCTTGTCCAAAGGTTCCATTTGCGTTTAGCTGCCCCTTATTTCATCGTAAATAATCTGTCTATCAGGTAATCTTTTCGCCTGTAATCGTAGATCAGATGCTCAAGCGCATCGTAATCGCTTAACGTGTGCGAAATGACTATGTCGTTTATCTCGGAGAACCGGCTTGTCTTGATATCCGAAGAAATATCGCTCTTTGTGATGTTTCCCGATTCTGTCAGCTGTTCATCGCCGTTTATCTCCTCTGTGATGTAGTAAAGAAGATTCTCGCCAAAGAAAAGTACAAACGACATCGAATGAAGTCCGCCGTACATATCGGGCATCTCGGCAGTGATGTAATCCGAGCCCGAATCGTCGTCGCATTCGATGATGTAGTGTATGAACACGTGCCTTCCGGGTTCTGTTTTGTACTCTACAAACGTCTTGTCGGTGAAGCGGTTTATTTCCTCAAGCCCCTGCTCCATGAACTCCTTAAAGTACGAGAAGTATATTCCGTCATCCACGAGATATCCCAAGAACTCATTTATGTATCCTCTTATCGTATCGTCGACTTCCGCAGGATTTTCGGAATAATATTTTACATATGCGAGCATGCAGACTTTCAAAAGTCCCTCGCCGTTTGATTTAAGACGGGTCAGTTCTTCGAAAACAAAGCTTTCCGTAAGCTGATCTTTCACAAAGAAATCAAAACAGCACTGCGAAAGGAACGCAAGCCTTATGTTGGTTCCGGGCGTCCCTTTAAGGTATGTCTTGTAAATGTCCATACGCTCGGAAACATAATATCCCGTGTACATTATCTGAATGAGCAGATTCTCGCACATCGCGCTCACGTCAAGATCGAAGTTTTGCGCAGATGTAAACAGCTTTCTTAAGTCTTTTGTCAGACCAAAGAAATTGTCGCAAAGATATTTGAGCACCGTTTCGTCGTGCTTGCCGTTAAAGAAGCAAAGCGCCGCAAGTGAGGTGATGGTCTCGTTTGGCTCAAAATCACTTCGCTGGATAAGATGCGAGCAAAGCTTAACGACATTTTTAAGATCGACGCCCTCGGTCCCGTATGCATATATCCAGTCGATCGCCTTGTCATACATGCCTCTTTGGATCATGAACTTAAGGCAGACATTACGTTCTTTGGCTCCCATGCCCTCGGGCGTGAGAGAATTGAGAACGTTATCAAGTTCTCTTATCGCGTCGTTATCGTAATAGTAGTTAAGGAGCTTCGATCTTATCTCGGTCTTGTATGCCGGATCGATCTGATCGGAATCGAGTATCCTTTGATAGCGGCATCGGTTCTCGTCGGTGATCTCGACAAGTTCACTCGAACATTCGCATGCATATACGTCAAAAGAAAGATTGTCCTCAACGTACGGAAGCAGCATGTTGGCAAGTTTGCCGGGCACCATCAGTTTTTCTATGTCATAGGGAACCGACTTCATGTATCTGTTAGAGAAATTGTCTTCGAACATGATCACAAAATCTCTGTTGTAGATCGGAACGTACGCTTCCCTGTCAACGATCGGATATGCGTTTCCGACTATCTCACGTCCCTGATAAACGATAACTCTCGATACATTGTCGGACTCAACGCTTATCCTGTGTGTAAAGATAAGGGGAGCGAGCTTGACGGCCATATCCTCGTAAAGGAGGTTTTCGTTGAGCACGAACCTGTATATTACCGCAAGGTCTCTGTTCATATGTCCGTTTGCGATCTCATCAAGCGCGAATCTGTCGATGGTTTCTTTGTACTGAGTAAATATCTCTTCCATCTCGGGATCGTTTTTCTGCTCGATGACTCTTGCATAAAGATATGCCGCATGCTTCCAGTCGAGCTCGTTTTGATACGAAAAATAAAGGTAAACCATCTTCGGAAGCGGCGCATGACGGGATATATCGAGCGAAAGCATGTAATACTCGTATATCTTCGTTACCCTCACATCCTCTTCGATTGCCAGCTTGTACCACTGGAAATACTCCGGTCCTTTCTTGTCATGGGCGATAAGCAACGTACATATGCAATCAAGCGTTTCCTTATCGGACAAAAGCTCGTAACAGGACTGAAGTATCTTCAAAAGTGAAGGTGAGAACCATTTTCCCGACTCCGCAAGGAACACTACCTGGCGGGCCACATCGGCGTTTAACATGTCTTCTTTTAACATAAAGAGCAGTACTCTCTGCTCTATCCTGTCAAGTTTTGCCAGCAAAGCCGGATTGAGTGAGAGCATATTTGCCGCTTCAACATACATGACCGGACTTATGCATCCGATGAGAAGCTGATTCTCTATAAAAAGCCATTTCTTTGAAGGGCTCACCGCATATTCCTGGGAAAGATAAAGTAAAAGCCATGCCACCTGCCACTTGGAAGGATCGCGGTTATAAATGTTTTCAACCTCATCCGAGATCTGATCTATATAACTTTCCTCGCGGTTTATAAGCGTCGTAAGGTAAAGGAAATATGCCCACTCTGCGCTGGCGTAATCGCCGGAATTTAAGAAATCGCTCTCTATACGGTCCAATATCCACTGAGCTTCGTTGTAGCGTTCTTCAGCGATAAGAAGCTGAGCTTTGAACATCTTGTATGTCGCGGAAGCAGGATACAAAGACATCAGTCTGTCGACCAAGAGCCCCGTCTGAGCGGTCCATGTTCCAGCAGTGATGCGCTTTAATCTGAATGCCGTATAAAAAGTCACCATATCGATCAGAATGTTTGACTTCTCGGCATTTTTCATAATGTCCTGCTTGACCAAAAGATTGCCCTGCACCTTAACGGTCACTTCAAACGAAATGAACGAATTGTAAAACCTCACAAGCGCATAATTGTTGCCGCCGTGAAGCTTTTCCGAATCGATAACAAGGCCGTAATGAAGATAATTGCCCAGAAAATCGGCATCCGTAACCGTTTCTTTGGACAGTGTCACAAATTCCGAATCGCACGAAACATAAAGATAAGTGTAACCCCATCCGTTTCGCGTGATATCTATATATTCTTCGACCTGTCCGCGCGGTTCTTCCACAACAAGCGTATCTTTTGCAACGATAAACTCGATGGGCTGCTTTTTGTTTATCTCAAGCAAAAATTCTTCGACGTTCAACTCATTGCCGAAGCTTGAAGAAAGGCCGATATATGTTCTTAAATACTTACGATCGTTACCCTTGAAAAGTTCCCTGAACCTGTCCGAGTAAAAAAGCTTGACCGCTTCATCCCAGTCAGTCTTTGCAAGATTTGCAAAATGGAATAGATTTCTGATGCTTCCAAGACTTGATTCGAGTGTTGAATGCGCTATCGTAACAACATACGGAAGATAATACTCTCCACGGTTTGAGATAACATCGATCTCCCCTTTTACGACATCGCCCTCCTCAAGCCCTTTTGCAGAAAAGGCAAATCCGATATTTGCCCCGTCCTCGGTGAACGTGTCGTTTAAGATGTGCATGCGGATGTCGTGGCAGACAACAAATCCCTCGACGTTTTCATGGGCGGAACTGTAAATGTTGAAAGTACCGTTGTAGAGCTCGTCGGGAGAAAGTTCCAGTTCGATCCTCGGACACGAAAAATCGATCTTTCCCTTCTCATAATTGAATTTTCCTTCTAACAGTCTGCCTATTATCTGTCGCATGAAAACTCCGCAAAATCATTGCATTTTTGCACCCAAAGATTTAATATCATCTTTGTCAGGGCATAAATGCGCATTCTTGATAGTCATTATACCATTTTGAGCACTTTCAATGCAATGTCGTATTGCCATGTTTGACGTATTTTTTTGAGTATTTTCACGCACTTTTTAATGCACATTCGGAGATTGATAAATGGAACACAAAGAACATTTTCACGGAAGCGATCTTGAAAAGATAGAAGCCGCTTACGGCATAAAAAAAGAGGAGATAATCTCCTTCTCGGCCAACGTAAACCCTCTCGGGCTCTCGTACAAAGTAAAAGACGGTCTTGCCAAGCACATCGACTGTTTGACTTCATATCCCGACAGAGAATACACCCGTTTACGCAAAACTATCGCGACTTATGTAAACTCATCTTTTGAAAACGTCTGTGTCGGAAACGGTTCTTCCGAACTCATCGCACTTTTTGCTAAATTATGTAACCCGCAAAGCGCTCTCATCTTCGGACCCACTTACTCCGAATACGAACACGAGATAATGCTCTACGGCGGAAAGTCATCTTATTTCGAACTTAAAGAAAGCGACAATTTCGCGCTCGACGAATCCGATCTTTTTGATACATTGGATGCCGGAGACTACGATCTTCTCATCATCTGCAATCCCAACAACCCCACTTCCGCGCTTATCGGCCGCGAAAGCATCGACCGCATAGTATCGCATTGCGGCAAAAAGAACACTCTCGTCATGATCGACGAAACCTATATGGAATTCGTTAACGACTGTGAGACCTCTACCGCGATCCCCCTTACCGACAAATACCAAAACCTTGTCGTTCTTCGCGGCGTCTCCAAATTTTTTGCATCCCCCGGACTTCGCCTCGGTTACGCCGTAACCTCAAACAGATCGTTAAGTCTCGGACTCAAAGGAATCCAGGTCCCCTGGTCGGTCAATTCCCTTGCCGAAGTTGCCGGCCTCCTCATGTTTGGCGACGTCAAATTCATCAAGGACACCAAGGCCTACATCGAAGCCGAAAGAAACCGCATGTACGCCCGTCTCCTCCACATACCGTCGCTCAAAGTATACAAACCGACCGCCAACTTCATCCTCTGCAAGATCCTTACCTCTTCCGTCACGGCACAGGACCTCTTCGACGAAGCCATCAAAGAAAAGCTCATGATCCGCGACTGCGCATCCTTCACCTTCCTCGACGAATCGTTCTTCCGCTTCTGCTTCATGAAGTCCGATGACGACGAC
>JAEEGK010028603.1_pt1 | contig 11176 bp, 8 predicted proteins | sample 8958771 | NCBI WGS metagenome assembly JAEEGK01 (sample SAMN16246547, study PRJNA631951) | gut metagenome | biome: gut microbiome; feature: rumen; material: SC-attached | host: Bos | place: Iran: Karaj | collected 2018-10 | reverse complement strand
TTGTTACCTATTCCTATTGACGGAATGTCACAAATAGATTGTTGTCTACTACCAACGAACACATCGGGCGCATCCATCAGGTAAGCATTGATATGGCTTACCTTATTCATCTTGTCATTATCGAAAATTAGAAGTTCATTTTCGGAGTTATCTTTGTGACTAAACCCAACTATCACACAATGTACATGTGCCTTTAGCGATGCCTCGCTATCCCAACGGAATGTGCGATGGGCAAAGTTAATTTTCACTCCGCACTCTATCAGCGGTTGCCACAGATTTGCCACTTGCTCTCCTTGGCAGATAGAGTTTGTGGAAACCAATGCTGCTCTGGTTTTAACCGACGTCTTCATCAGTCTTACCGCTTTCATGTACCAGCAACTAACATAGTCGAGATTTCCTACATTTTTCCACTTTTCTCCGAAAATACTTATTACATCTTGTTTCTGGCTTTCGCTCATCAAGCGTGCTCCCACAAACGGAGGATTACCAATGCTGTAATCATAATTTATCTGATAGCGCTGCATTTGTGGTTTTACCTCACCATCAAAACGATGAGCAACTATATTTAGTTCGTCATACTCGACAGGCTCACCGACTGTCAATGGTTCGGGCTCGATAATCAAGTGTACATTTTTGGCATATATGGTTGGTACATCCGACGGTATTTCTATCACATCCCAATCCATCCTCAGGGCATTGCCCTCACGAATATTGTGATATGCCTTTAATGGCAGAAAGTCGATATCCTGTTTGATAATTTTCTCTGTCTCTGCCAACATCTGAGCCTCTGATATCCACAGGGCTGTGGTGGCTACAGTCACAGCAAAGTCGTTGATCTCGATACCATAGAACTGATTGATGCTCACCTTGATGGGGTTGATAAAAGCACCTATCATAGTCTGTCCGTGATAGCGCTCACGAATCACTTCATTTTCCAATCTGCGAAGCGACAGATAAGTCTCCGTCAGAAAATTTCCAGAACCACACGCAGGGTCGAGAAACGTGAGCTGCGCCAGTTTATCTTGATAGGCATCGAGCTTCTTGATACGCTGCTTCTCAACTTTATCCTCCAAGATGGTATCGAGTTCGCTGCGCAAATCATTCAGAAACAATGGGTCTATCACCTTATGTATGTTCTCTATCGAAGTATAGTGCATACCGCCACTACGACGCGTCTCCGGGTTGAGCGTGCTCTCGAACACGGCACCAAAAATAGTGGGTGAAATATCACTCCAGTCGAAATCCAACGAGGCATTCTGTAGTAATATCTGTCTCAGTTCCTCGGTAAACTGTGGTATCTCAATATCTTCGGCAAAGAGGCCGCCGTTGGTATAAGGAAAGGCTTTCAGGTCGTCGTTGAGGTATTTGCTACGTTTTTCAACGGGGGTATTAAGCGTTTCGAAAAGTCTGATCAGCGCATTGCGAGTATCGCCAGCATTGTGACAGTTCAGGTAATCGTAGAACTGATCGTGCTTAAAGATGCCAGCATCCTCGGCATAAAGGCAAAAAACGATACGAACACAGAGAATATTCAACCAACGCAAAGCCTCAACAGAATCATCATCATACTGCTTCAGCAGTGCCTCGTATATCCTGCCCACAATCTTACCTGCATCTATTGATACCTGCATTTCTTTTGAAAGATGCTCATTCTTGGCATCAACCAAGAACTGCAGTCTATAATACTCTTTTCCTAGATTTTTCAGCAAAATCTGCTCGGGCTCACCATTAGGCTGCTCCATATCATAAACCAGAAACTCTGCAAAATTGCAGGTGACAATCCACTTGGGATGCTCAGACAACGGCATGTTGGCCACATAACGCTTGGCTTGCTGAAATGGATTTAGCACCGAACCATCACTCTGAACAATACCTTTTCGCAAATCCCTATCAATCGATTTCTGCTCTATCAGCACACGAGTACTGGGTATGTGGCCATCTATAAAGTTGGTATTATCTACCTTTACTTGCTCTTCATAACGTATAAAGGTACTAGGGTTTTCTACACCAAACACCTCTGTAAGCAACTCTGCCCAAAAAATCTGAGAGTCACCCTTTTCATATCCTTTATCTTTCCAGCGTTCAGCGAAAGCTGAAGCTGCCGCCGCTTGTAGTTTATCTGATTTCATGTAGTTCTAAGTTATTACTGCCTGCAAAGATAAGGCAAAAAACTGAAATTGCCAAAAGGAACAGCGAAAAAAAATTCCCACACCTCATTTAGAGATATAATACTATTTGGAAGTTTTTCAAAAAATCACCAAAAAAAATGGCGAGCTTCACAGCCAGCCATTTTATTATACTTAAAACTAAAGGATTGATGGGCAAAAATGCCCATATCTGTCAACCATAAATCAGCGGCAAAGATAAAAAGAATAAATGAAATACAAACATTTTATCCAATAATTTTTGGAAAAAGATGCCAACGAAAAAAAGGAGCAACACCGCTGATGGATGTTGCTCCCAATAGTTTAAGATGCCACGTAATCACTTTATGAAACCTCGATAGCTTTCGTCACTTTCTCCTTAGGTTCGGTCTTTGGCATCGTAATCGTTAGGATGCCGTCCTCAACCTTAGCAGAAATCTTCTCCTTTACCACATCATCTGGCAGCGTGTAGTTCTGCTCGTAGTTCGAGTAGCTGAACTCGCGGCGCAGATAGTGATGATGCTTGTCCTCATGTTTGTGTTCAGCCTTGTTTTCAATGGCGATGGTGAGGTTGCCCTCGTCGTTGATGGCTACACAGCAATATAGCGTTCTTTAACTGTTGTGCGTTCATTTTCTGTCTAGGTTTTTCACTCACTTACTCGGATTGTTCGTAATAGTAAGAATAATCTATACCCTTCATAAAGATTTCGCGATCGTCAATCTTGTCTGTCAGGGCTTGTTTCAATAACTCTCGAATTCTGGTACTATCCACGCGGCTTACTACCATCGCATCAAGATAGTCTTTCTTATCAATCTTACTCCAATCGACACACATTTTAAGTTGCTTCTTGAAAATCAAGTCGAGCCAGATACGTGTACTACGGCCATTACCTTCCATAAAGGGATGGGCCACATTCATCTCAACATACTTATCTACAATCTCATCGAAAGTAGTCTCCGGCATCTGCTCAATGGTTTTCAGATTATCGTGCAGGTATTCGGCTAAGCAAAAAAGTGTATCACCCTTTGAAATAGTCTTAGTACGTATCTTACCTGCAAAATCGTATAATCCACCAAAGAGATATGCATGAATCTGCTGCAGAGCTTTGACTGTACCAGGATTCAACGTTTCTAATAAACCACTCTCTATGAGGGTATATGCCTTCTTCTTGCTTTGTCCGTCGATGGTGCTGTCGCTATAAACAAACCAATCAAGAAAGGCGCTGGCACGATTATTGGGATAGTGCTTTGCTAATGTCTGCACACACTCTGCATCCAGTGCATCGGCAGCACGCTGCTTACCATCAGGAGCCTCGAATTTGAAGTCGTGAGTGACACTCACGAGTTGATTTCTTGTAAACTCCAAATCATTTGAGGGAAAAATGGATTAGGTGACGGTTCCCTCGATCAGTATTGATCAACAGAACCGTCACCTGTATTTACGCCTTTTTGCTTACCGCAAGTAGTTACGTAAGTCAAACAATGGCCTCAACTGCGTACAATCAATTAGCAGGCACAAGGTTAATCGAAGTTTATTTAATGAACTTCTTCTTTGATGTTGCTAAAACAGGCCCATTTCTCCCTGTATGAGTCTATGCTGCCGCTAGGGACGGTGACGACTACCTCATCCTTCGGCACATTTTCGAACGGATCGCCATTTAGAAATTCCGGTGCTACAGGTGCCAGTGAGTGTATTTTCTTGAGGTTTTTGCAATTACGGAAAGACCTCGCTACAATCTTTTCTGTCGAGTATCCAAAGGTAACCTCAGAGAGCGCGGAGCAGTTTAAAAAAGCAAATAATCTAATTCTCTTAACCGAATCGGGTACTACAAAAGATTTCAGACTTGTACAGTCGCAAAAGACGTAGGCTTCAATCATTCTGAGACCCTCAGGTAAAGTAGCGGAGACCAAGTTCTCACATCCATAGAATGCTCCCACTCCAATTGAATCTACCGTATTAGGGACATCTATCGAAACCAAGCTATGAAGGTCAATGAACGCATATCTTGATATCACCTTCACAGATGCAGGGATAGTAACCGTACCGTCGGCGTCGGTGTCCAGACAGGCGTCCAACAGGGTCTTGCTCTCATCGGGATAGGCAAAGTTACCATCCACAACACCGTTCAACGAAAGCGCATTCCATTTAAAGTCATCCGTTGCCGGGCCATTGTACTCAACATGACGAACATCACGGAAAGCGTTGCTATCGATAATAGTTACTGTGGCGGGGACCACCAGGTTTTTGATGCCTGAACATCCGGCTAAGGCGCCCGACTCAATGGTGGTTACCGTGGCAGGAATAGACACACTCGTCAGTCCCAGACAATTCAAGAAAGCACAATAACCGATAGTCGTCACTGGATAGGTCACGCCGTCGTGAGTAACACTCTCGGGAATCACCAAGTCACCTGTTGGGAGCGTTTCGTACACATCGCTGAATAAGACATCTCCAAGTTCGGAAACAACTTTTACATGACTGCCATCGATGTTGTAATACAGCGTGTGGCCGCTGGGCGAAACGGCTGAGAAATCATAGGCCGTCTCCGTCGGTTCTACGGGGGGCACAGGCTTGTCGATGTTGTAACTTGTACAAGCGGAGAATACCGCCATTGTCACCCAGCAGCAAAGGACGGCTGGGAGCGTCATCAGAATCTTTTTCATAACTCTATAATTTTAGTGAACTTGCCCCAGACGGCATGCTGGCGGTAGGCCTCGGATGTACCAGCGGGAACATAGATGGTGGTATTGTAGTGCTCGAAGACTTCGGTACCCAAAGTAGGTGGCACCTCGCAACCGAGGATTAGCGTGTCGAGTGGTGTGCCTTCGGTGAAGACTCCGTCGCCCAGGTAGGAGACGGTGGCGGGCATCTGCACCTTACGGAGATTTTTGCAACCGCCGAGTGCCGCCCACTCTATACGTGAGACATGCGACGGGATGACGAGGGTCTCGATGCCAGCGCCGAAAAGGAGCGCGGAATCCACTTTCTCCAACCGTTCGGGCAGCTGGAGCACCTTGAGGCTGCTGCACATGCCAAGGGCTCCATAGTCCATCTGATGCGTGCTCGGAGGGAAGCGGAGCGAGTCGAGTGCGTTACAGTACAAGAAGGCCTGCCTCCCCACCTCCTCGAGCGTCGAGGGAAGGTCGATATGGCGCAGGTGGTCGCATTCGTTGAATGCGTTGGCACCTATCTTCCTGATGCCCTCGCCGAGGGTGACGGTCTGAAGACTGTGGCACTGGTAGAAGGCCCAATCGCCGATGGTGCTCACGCTGCCAGGGACGGTTATCGTCTGCAGACTCTTGCAATAGGCAAAGGCTGATTTCTCAATGCTCTTGACACCCTCGGGAATAACTACTGAGGCGAGGCTTTCGCAGTGGTAGAACGTCCATCCGTTGATAATCTGGATGCCTGTAGGCAGGTTGACAGATGTCAGGCTGGTACATCCATCGAAAGCATGATTACCGAGGGCCGTTACGTTCTGGGGTATGGTAACATCGGTCAGCAGGGAGTTATTATAAAAAGCATATTCTCCAACAGATGTCAGTGTGCTTGGCAACGAAACCGACTGCAGTTTTTTGCAATGGGCAAAGGCTGATTTCTCAATGCTCTTGACACCCTCGGGAATAACGATAGAGGCGAGGTTTTCGCATTGGTAGAACGTCAATCTTTGGATGGTCTGGATGCCTGTAGGCAGGTTGACAGATGTCAGGCTAGTACATCCTTCGAAAGCACCATAATCAATCGTTTCGATCGTGCTTGGAAGGCTAACCGACTGCAGACCAGTGCAATAAGCAAAAACTCCGTTGCCCAGTTTGAACACTCCTTCGGGTACGGTGACGTTGGTTATTTCGTCGCAATAGATAAATGCACAGCGACTTATGTCAAGAACGGGATAGCTCTTTCCTTTATACGTTACGAAGCGGGGTATCTCCACATCGCCCACGGGCTTTGCGTAGCCGTCCCATAAGGTTTCTACGGTAGTAGGGGTTAATGTAGGATAGCTGCAGAGAGCATACGTCTGGTGAGTAAGGGAATCGGTCTTGAGCCTATAGTACAACGTTTGTCCTTTGTGGGTGTAGGGAAACACATTATTTCTGGGATTCCAAACCTCCTTATTGCCACCTGTATTGTCGATGTTGTCACTTGTACAAGCGGAGAATACCGCCATTGTCACCCAGCAGCAAAGGACGGCTGCGAGCGTCATCATAATCTTTTTCATAACTCAACAATTTTGGTGAACTTACCCCAGACGGCATGCTGGCGGTAGGCCTCGGATGTGCCAACGGGAACATAGAGGGTGGCATTGTAGTTAGAGAAGGGGGTTTTTAGGACAGCGGGTGGCGTAGTGCAAGCCAGGGTGATGGCCTCGATGTCGTCGCTGCCGTAAAAAACGAACTCGCCTATTTCTGTCAGGCTCTTTGGCAACTTGATGGTTTTCAGTTTAGGACAATATGTGAAAGCAGTGTTGCCTATTTTCTTGACTCCTTCGGGAACGGTGATAGAGGTAAGGCCCTTGCAGTTATAGAAAGCACCTTCGCTAATAGAATCGATGCCGGCGGGCAGGGTGATGGCTGTCAGCAGCGAGTCGTCAGCAAAGCACCAATCACCAATGGAAGCCATCTCATCGGGCAGCGTAATGGAGGCCAGACCGGTACAGGTTCTGAACGCACTGTGGCCGAAGGTCTTGACGTTCTGGGGGATGGTAATCTCGGTTAGCAGGGAATCATGATAGAAAGCATAGTCTCCGAGACTTGTCAGTGTGCTTGGCAACGAAACCGAGTGTAGTTTTTTGCAATAGGCAAAGGCTGAATTCTCAATGCTCTTGACACCCTCGGGAATAACGATAGAGGCGAGGCTTTCGCAGTTGTAGAACGTCAATCTTTGGATGGTCTGGATGCCTGTAGGCAGGTTGACAGATGTCAGGTTGGTACAGCCATTGAAAGCACTATGATCAATCGCCTCGATCGTGCTTGGAAGGCTAACCGACTGCAGACCAGTGCAATAAGCAAAAACTCCGTTGCCCAGTTTGAACACTCCTTCGGGTACGGTAACGTTGGTTATTTCGTCGCAATAGACAAATGCACAGCGACCTACGTCAAGAACGGGATAGCCCTGTCCTTTATACGTTGCGAAGAGGGGAATCTCCACATCGCCCACAGGCTTTGCGTAGCCGTCCCATAAGGTTTCTATGGTAGTAGGGGTTAATGTAGGATAGCTGCAGATAGCATACGTCTGGTGGGTAAGTGAATCGGTCTTGAGCCTATAGTACAACGTTTGTCCTTTGTGGGTGTAGGGGAACACATTGTTCTTGGGATTCCAGGCCTCCTTATTGTAAGCAGTATTGTCGATGTTGTCGCTTGTACAAGCTGAGAATACCGCCATTGTCATTGCGCAGCAAAGGACGGCTGCGAGCGTCATAAGATTCTTCTTCATGTTTGTAATGTTTTAAGGGTTTATAATGTTTATTGTTCTTTATACCTTCGCAGTTTGTCGCGCATTTCCAGGTTCTCGTCAATGAACTCCTTGAGGTGGGCATTGTTGTCGCTGATGCGCCATCGCTGGAACACGATGACGGCAACCAATGCCAGCACTACCACGATGAAGGCTGCGGCGAGGGCGACGGTGAGAATGAGTGATACTTCCATACGCTTCTGATTTTAGATCTCGGTTGCAAAATTACGAACCGCCAGCGAAAACGATGTTTCACTGGCGGAAAAATATGTTTCAAATTAGGAAAAGTGCATTTTTCCCCTGTTTCATCGGGGGGGAAAATGCCTATATCTTGCGGTATTCGGTGGGCGTCATGCCATAGGCGTTACGGAAAAGACGGGCGAGAGTAACGCGGCTTGGGATACCGGAGAGTTCGCCAATAATAGCAATGGGGTCGTTGGTGGTCTTCAGTAAACGGGCAACGTGCTCCAGACGATAGCGGTTGACGAAATCACTAACTGTCTCACCCTTTGAGCACTGGCGGATGGCCTGCTCCACATACTTCTCGTTGGTGCCAAGAAGCTGTGCCAGCATGTTGCGGTTCAGTTCGGCATCGGTGTAAGGTTTCTGTTCGTCCATCAGTGTGCAGAGACGGCGGTAGAGTTGCTGCTCGGCGGTGAGTTGTTCCTTAGGAGCAGCTTGCAACTGCTCCATCTCATGTTGCTGTTCCTGTCGGCGCTGCTCTATCTCTTCATAAAGTTTGCGGTTCTTCTCCGTCAACACCTTATTATATTTATAGGAACGCCAAAGCAGATAGACGATGAGCAAACAAACGAGGAAAATGCTGGCAAGGATAATGCGGTGGACGACAAGTGACTGCTGCTTGCTGGTGATTTCGTTTTCTTGACGCTTGATTTCCTGCAACTGCTCCACATCGGTCTGACGCTCCTGCTGGCGAAGAGAATCAGTCAGTTGTCGCATGTAGTCGCCCAAAGCCATTGCCTCTTTATCACGTCCCGCCTTTTGCAGTGCAGTGTACTTATTTACAAGAAAGGTCTTGACGTAGATGTCGGTGATGAGTTCGCTACTGGCATGTATCATCGAATCGGCCTCGTCGAACAGACTGAGAGCCTCATCATAACGACCCATGATGGTCAGATAGGTACCTTCAGCCGTCATGTCGGCAGGATTCAGCCCTTGCAACTTGCGGTGCTCCTGGAAGAGTGCTTCGGCCTGCTCGCGCTGCCCGTTGGCGGCATAAACCATCGCCTTGCTGATGGTTACGTGATTACGGCGTTTCTGCAATACCCAGTCTGCATCGTTAGAGCACCGTGCCAAGCGGTTGATGGCTGTGTCCATCTTTGCGATGAGGGGTAACGCTTTTTCGGGCATTTTGTTGTCGATATATAGGTCGTTAAGCGTTAATAGCGTGTAGATAAGCGGATCAATATCCCCATAATTGGTGACATGCTGAGTGCTCTCCATCAGCATCTCGATACATTGCAGGAACAGTCTTTCGGATTCGGCCACATGGTTCAATTCGCTTTCACACTCTGCTATCTGCGATAAGGCCCTGCATTTCATGGTCACGTCCTTCGGACTTGTACCGTCGCCCACAAAAGCTAAGATTTCTTTGGCCAACGAGATGGACTTGCCAAACTCGCCATTGGAATATTGACAGTCTGAAAGTATCCAGCGCGACGTACAATAAAGACTGCTGTCGGCGGATGTGGCGACTGTCTCCCCCTCCTGTGCGGCAATCGCTTTCTCGGCGTAATAGGCAGCCAGTCGCTGTTGGTCGGCATTCTCATAGATGACAGCCTTGACATAGTTGGCACGTGCAGCCGTGAATACTCCCGCCTGCTCGGCACTGTCAGCGCGCTCCACTGCCCGTTCTGGATGCTCGACTCCCCATTCCGTTATTTCTTCCTGAAGCTTGATTGCCTCCTCACTGCGATCAGGTTTCGTGCAGCCCATCATCAAGGCTACCAAGGTGACAATATTTGTCAATATAATGATATATCTGCTCTTTCTCATTAAGTGTTATTGATTAAATTACGTGCAAAGATAAAGAATAATCAACAAAACTCCAAACTTTTCACCACTTTTCTATTAATAAACTTACTCACTTACAACTTACTCACTTCGGACATTTGGGTTTTCAAAATTGCTAGTGTGGCAGGAGTGGTTAAAAGGAAGAATTTAAAATAATTGCAATTATCTAATATATAATATATATATTATATATTAGATAAAATATCCGCTTGAAGAAATTCTCAGAATGCAGATGTCCGAAGTGAGTAAGTTGTAAGTGAGTAACCTCAATAGGAAAAATAATCCGAAAATAATTGCTTAAAAATTTGCATATATCAGGAAAATTTCGTACCTTTGCATCATAGATACAAAAGGACATAAGCGTCTAAAAATTGCGGCATGGCTATGCAGAAAATTTTCCATAGTTTACTAGTAAATTCTGTATGGCTTAGCAGCAAAAACAAGGAATAAGGAAGAGGTTTTAAGGAATAGGAAAAGTTTTTACACCCTTAAAATTTTAATTTTTATGGCACTTAGAGTAAAGGCAGTAGAGAGACTGCTGAAGTTTACAACCAACCCTAATGATCCTGGCGTTTATCGCTATGTGTTGAAGCCTGAGATGTACTCAACGCTTACCCAGGCAAAGGTAATCAAGGAGGCTGCAATGCGCAGTGGTGTGAGTCAGGGCGTGATGAAGGCCTGTTGGGATGCAGCTGGCGAAGTAATCAAGGCATGGGCTACCGAGGGTCACAGCGTGGCTCTGCCCGGATTGGGTAGCATGCGATTCGGATTGCGCAGTAAGGCTGTGGAGAACGTGAACGAGGTGAAGGCTGGTTTGATTGAGAGCCGTCGCATCATCTTCACCCCAAGCGTTGACCTGAAGGATGAGCTGGCATCAACCGCTATCGTGATTACCTGCTACGACCGCAATGGCAAGGAGGTAAAGCGTGTAACCAGCACCGCTGGCGAGGTAGAGGATCCTGAGAACGAGAATGGTGGCAACACCAATCAGGGTAGCAATCAGCCAAGCAATGGCGGCGGTAACGGTGGAAACACCGGTGGTGGGCACAATGAACCCATCGGCGATTAAGGGTTGGGGCTAAGCCCCACCCTACTCATTAAACATTCTTGAACAAGTCAAGCGAACAAGTTCGAGCGAAACATTAAAACATTAAGATTATGAGTAAGAAAGAGACATTAAAGTTCATCGTGCAGATGATAGCCAGCATCGCAACGGCGATTGTAACAGCACTGGGCACTACCAGTTGTATGGGAGTGTAAACACAAAGCGAGCACCTGCGGTGTAGGTGGTGTCGAGAACCACATCGCCGCCTAAACGACGGGACAGGCTACGGGCAACAGTGAGTCCGATGCCTGTCCCATTATAGTACTCATCAAGTTGCACAAACTCATCAAAGATATGCTCAGCCTCGGCGGAAGGCACACCAATACCTGTATCCTCAACTATAAACTGCACACCATTATCGTGCTTAGTTATCGTGAGCGTGGCACGCTTTTTATCAGCATCGGTCTGATGTCCATAGGCTTCGGCAGGAGCGGTAAACTT
>JAEEGK010028602.1_pt1 | contig 11177 bp, 2 predicted proteins | sample 8958771 | NCBI WGS metagenome assembly JAEEGK01 (sample SAMN16246547, study PRJNA631951) | gut metagenome | biome: gut microbiome; feature: rumen; material: SC-attached | host: Bos | place: Iran: Karaj | collected 2018-10 | reverse complement strand
GCGGTCCTCGAAGCGGTCGAAATCGACGCCACCGGCATCACCGCCGACGGCGACATCACCGTCACGAGCGCCGAGTACATCGTCAACAGCGATCTGATCTCCGTCAACGGTTCCATCACCATCGAAGAAGTCAAGCAGATCATCGACTCCGTCATCCTCGCCAAGTCCGGCGAAGAAGACAAGGGCAACATCGAAATCACGGCGACGGGCGAAATCGACGGCACGGCCATCACGGCCGGTGGCGACCTGACGGTCTCCGCCACCTATCTGGCCGGTGACGTCCTCGTCTCCGAAAACGGCAACATCAACGCGACGGCTGATAAGGCCATCGACGCGACGAGCATGCTGGCTAAGGCCGGTGCCATCGACGCCGCGGCTCCTGCCATCACGGGCAACAGCTCCTTCACGGCGGCTGATTACGTTGCCCTGAGCGGCGACGAAATCGCCAACGCGGCGGTCAATGCCGGTGCGGACGTCACGCTGAATAACTTCACGAACGTGAACAGCGTTGATATCACGGCGGCTGGCGCCATCACGACGGCCAACGTCCAGAACATCAACGGCGGCGAATGGACCGCCGACAACATCACCGTCGAAGCCGACATCACCAGCGGTCTGGTCGCCAACGGTACGACCATCGTCATGATGGCCGATAACATCGTGAACAATGCCATCAATGCCACCGATACGGTCGAACTGACGGCCGGCAACGAAATCGACGGCACGGCCGTCACGGCTGCCAACGCCATCACGGCGACGGCCAACACGATCGCGGCCTCCTCGTTCATCTCCGAAAACGGCGACATCACGGCTGAAGCAATCACCATCGACACCACCAGCATGCTGGCCAAGGTCGGCAACGTCATCGCCAATGCAACGACGATCACCGCCGGCTCCTTGACCGCCGGTGACACCGTCACGGCGATTGCGACCGACATCAACGGCCTCACGGCCAACGGCAAGGCTGTCGATCTGACGGCTGAAAACATCGCAAACGCCAATGTCACCGCGACCGACACGGCCACGCTGACGGCGAACAACAACATCGCGAATGCGGATGTTAGCGGTGCCATCGTTGACTTGGCTGCCACGAACAACATCATGAACGCCAACGTCACCGCGACCGACACGGCCACGCTGACGGCCGACAACGAGATCGACGGCGCGAACGTCACGGCGGCCAACACCGTCACGGCGACGGCTGACACGATCGCGGCCTCCGCGTTCATCTCCGAAAACGGCGAAGTCACGCTGACGGCCGAAACGGCCATCATCGCGACCGACGCCATCGCCAAGGCCGCCAACGTCACCGCCACGGCGACGACGATCACGGACGGCAGCTTCACCGCCGCCACCGACGTGAAGGCCAACGCGACCGACATCAACGGCCTCGCCGCCAACGGCGCGGTCGTCGAACTGAACGCGACGAACAACATCGCCAACGCGAACGTCACCGCGACCGATACGGCCACGCTGACGGCCACGAACGAAATCGACAGCACGACGGTCACGGCGGCCAACGCCATCAAGGCCGAAGCCGATACGATCGCGGCCTCCGCGTTCATCTCCGAAAATGGCGACGTCGAAGCGACGGCCACCACGGCCATCGACGCGACGAGCATCATCGCCAAGGCCGGCGCCATCACGGCGACCGCCGAGACGATCTCCGACGCTTCCTTCACAGCGGGCGGCAACGTCACCGCCACGGCTGACAACGTCAGCGGTATCACCGCCAAGTCCGCCGCCGATATCGCCATCACCGCCGCGAACAACATCGCGAACGCTGATGCCAACGGCTTGAATGTCACGCTGACGGCTGAAAACGGCAACGTCGTGAACAGCACGGTCACCGCTGAGGAGACCGCCACGATCGCCGCCGACAACGGCCGCGTCACCGCCATCGACGCCACGGCAGCCGACGTCATCGTCACCGCCGACGGCACCATCGCCGCCAGCAACCTGACGGCCACCAACACAGTGATCGTGAAGAGCGCGAACGGCGAACTCGACGGCCTGACCGTCAACGCCGGCGAAGCCATCGACGATGCCGAGGCCGACGCCATCACGGCGGAAGGCACCTGGATCGTCGGCGGCGAATACATCGCTGAAAACGGCAACGTCGTCCTGACCGCCACGGAAGGCTCTGTGGTCGGCGCGATCGCGGTCGCGAAGAATGGTGAGTCCAACGTCACGATCGAAGCCGCCAACGGCGAACTCGACGACATCACCGTCACCGCCATCGGCGACATCATCATCACGGCCTACGGCATCACCTCCGGCGCCTATATCAGTGAAGAAGGCAACATCGAACTGACCGCCACCGGCGAAGACATTTCCGGTGTCTATGCGAAGGCGAAACTCGGCCATGTCGAAATCACGACCGAAAACGAGTTCGACATCATCGACACGACCGCCGATGCTTATGAGTACGCGAAGATCAACGCCTCTGGTAACGCGACTGGCGTCAAGGCCATCAGCGCCACCGACGACGCGACGATCACCGCCGTCTACGGTATCATCGACGCGACGGCAGTCGCCTACGAGAATGCCACAGCGGAAGCCGCCTATATCGACGGCCTCAACCTGACGGCTCTCAACGGTGACGCCACCGCCACCGCCGAATCCTTGAATAATGTGTCCATGTTCGCCGCCAACGGCGCCGCTACCGCGGAAGCCACGGCCGGCAGCATCACGAACTCCGACATCTACGCGGCCACCACGGCCACGCTGAAGGCCGCCGAAGAAATCGACAGCACGACCGTCACGTCGCTCGACGTCATCACGGCCGAAGCCGACACCATCGCGGCGAGCAGCTTCATCGCTGAAAACGGCGACATCACGCTGACGGCCACTACGGCCATCGACGCGACCAACGCCATCGCCAAGGCTGGCAACGTCACGGCTGAATCCGCAACGATCACGGACGGCAGCTTCACCGCCGCCGCCACCATGACGGCCAACGCGACCGACATCAACGGTCTTGCCGCCAACGGCGCGGTCGTTGAACTGAACGCCACGAACAACATCGCGAACGCGACCGTCGCCGCAACCGACACGGCCAAGCTGACGGCCTCCAACGAGATCGACAGCACGACGGTCACAGCGGTCAACGCCATCGAAGCGACGGCTGACACGATCGCGGCCTCCGCGTTCATCAGCGAAAACGGCGATGTCACGCTGACGGCCGAAACGGCCATCAGCGCGACCGACGCCATCGCCAAGGCCGCCAACGTCATCGCCACGGCGACGACGATCACGGACGGCAGCTTCACCGCCGCCGCCAATGTGACGGCCAACGCGACCGATATCAACGGTCTCGCCGCCAACGGCGCGGTCGTCGAACTGACGGCTGACAACAACATCGCGAACGCGACCGTCACAGCGACCGACACGGCCACGCTGACGGCTGGCAACGAAATCGATAGCACGACGGTCACGGCGACCAACGCCATCGAAGCGACGGCTGACACGATCGCGGCCTCCGCGTTCGTCTCCGAAGAAGGCGACATCACGCTGACGGCCACCACGGCCATCGATGCGACGGACGTCATCGCCAAGACTGGCAACATCGTCGTTGACGCGAGCGCGGCGGCGGTTGTTGATTCCAGCTTCGCGGCTGACAACGACGTCACGCTGAACGGCTTCTCGATCGTCTCCACGACCGTTAAGGTTGGCAATGACGCGACAATCACCAGCGACGGTTGGTTGACGGATGTCACGGTCGACGCAGACGGCGATGTGACAGCCTCCGCCAGCTACTTCAATGGCCTGACCGTTGATGCAGCCGGTGACGTGACGGTTACCGCCACGGATGGCGACATCGTGAACGCCAATGTCTGGAGCGAGAACGTGACCATGACCGCTGAAGATGGCAACATCGTCAACGCGAATGCTTACGGCGCGGTCGTCGAACTGACGGCTGAGAACAGCATCATCAACAGCGGCATCACCGCTGACACGGCCGCCCTGACGGCTGGCAACGAAATCGACGGCACGAACGTCACGGCGATCGACGCCATCGACGCAACGGCTGACGTGATCGCATCCTCCAGCTTCATCTCCGAAGAAGGCGACATCACCGCCGAAGCGACCTTCATCACCGCGACGACCATCCTCGCGAAGGAAGGCGCCATCACGGTGGAAGCCGACGACATCAGCGGCCTTGACGCCACGGCCTTGGGCGACATCGACATCACGGCCGCGAACGACATCGTCAACACGAACGCCGACGGCGAGAACGTCACCTTGACGGCCACCGAAGGTAGCATCATCAACAGCGGCGTCTATGCCGACATCACGGCCGTCCTGACGGCCGCAGATGAAATCGACGGCACGAACGTCACGGCGCAGGGCACTGGCCTGCCCGAGACGGGCGAAGACGCCATCACCGCTATGGCCAAGTACATCGGCGAGAGCAGCTTCATCGCTGAAAACGGCGACGTGACGATCGGCTCCGAAGAGCAGCCGGTCCTCCAGATCCAGGGCACCACGATGTGGGCGAAACTCGGCGCTGTCAACCTCTACATCGATGAAGACGGCGAACTGGACGGCATTGCCCTGACATCCAAGCAGGATCTGACCGTCACTGCCGGTTACATCGTCGGCAGCACGCTGGTGTCTGAAGAAGGCAACGTCGATGTCACCGCGAAGCAGAGCCTGGCCGGCACGACGGTCCTGTCCAAGCACAAGGACGTCTTCGTTGACGCGGCTCGCATCGAAGCCAACAGCGCCATCGACGCCATCGAAGGCAACGTCACGGTCACCGGTACCGACGCCGTCATCACTGACACGGTCTTCAACGCCGCTCAGACGATTGACGTCCAGGATGCCGACACCATCGACAACGCGAACTTCCGCGGCGACGAAGTCATCGTCACGGCCAACGCCATCGACGGCAGCACCATCGAGGCCGACACCGTCACGCTGGCTGGCAACGACAATGCCATCGCCATCGGCAACGACGGCGCGGTCAACGTCAACGGCGCTGAGACCATCACGCTCGACAACGTCGGCAACACCAACATCGTCTCCAACAATGCTAACGACGTGACCGTCAACGCCATCAACGGCACCAATGACGAAGTCATCAGCATTGACCAGAACGGCGGCGACCTCACGGTCACCGACGACGGCACCATCAAGATCGGCCAGATCACGGCTGACGGCAAGGTCACCATCACCGCTGAAGAAAGCATCCTCGACGGTTCCGCCAAGGAAACCGCCAACATCACGGCCGACCAGATCGAACTGACGGCCAAGACCGGCAACATCGGCGATGAAAACGACGGCCTGAACCTCCTGGTGAATGAAATCACTGGCACGGGTATCACCGCTGAAAACGGCGACGTTTACCTCACGACCGATGGCGCGATCCGTCGCGACAGCGAAGGCCGTGACGGTGTCGCGGACATCACTGCCAAGACCGTCAAGATCGACGCGGCTGATGGCATCGGCGAAATCACCTACAAGGAAGACGGCGACGGCCTGTTCGACACGGTCGGCGAACCGATCACCGATGGCTTCATCGTCATCAACGGCGCCAACGACGTCGAACTCAACACCACGAACGGCGACGCCGACATCGCGGTCGAGCTCGAAAACGCCAAGACGGTTGACCTGATCGCCAACACGACTGGCAACGACAGCGACATCTTCGTCACGACGGACGATGTCAAGACGTTGAACCTCAACGACGTCTCCGCCATCGACGGCAACGTCGTCATCGGCGCCAAGCAGACCAACGTGAACGCCAACCACGTCCGCGCTCTGGACAACGGCGATAAGACCGGCATCATCAATGACGCCCACGCGGTCGTCATCGAAGGCGCGAACATCTACATCGCGAACGACGGCATCCGCTCCGACTACGAAGTTGATCTGATCGCTCATGGTAATGTCACGGCCTACGGCGACGAAGGCGATGTGAACATCACTACCGGCGGCGACATCAACATCATCGTCGGTGGCCAGGTCGGCAACGTCGAAGGCAACAACCCGCTGACGGTTGACGCCGACGGCGAATTCCATGTGGATAAACTGCCCGGCAGCGACAACAACGGCAACGGCAAGGACATCGTCTGGGTCTATGCTAACGGCAATACGTCCGATGGCGAAATCCACTACGACGGCAAGCCCAACACCGAGCCTGGTGTCATCTACTGGAATGGTCGCGTCTGGGGCGGCAACAACGAACCGGTCAACCGGGTCAGCCGCGCCGAAGGCGAGTTCGCGAAGCAGATCCGCAACATGATCGATGCCTACAACGGCAAGTACTGGACCACCAGCCAGCTGATCTACTTCCCGCACGTTTACATGATGATGGATCTCAAGCCGCAGGATATGAGCATCGAGCACATCCTCAACGGCCGTGGCACCATCGAGAACCTGCCTGATGGCGTCCTGCCCGACACCATCGACATCAACGCCTGGGACGACTCCTTCAGCTGGTACCAGGGCAACGGTTGGAAGTGGTAATCAAAAAACACTTCTAGCTAACTGAACAAACAGAGCCGCGGATTCCGCTTTCGAGTGGAATCCGCGGCTTTTTTGTTCTAGGCTTCTAGACTCCTAGATTTCTAGAAAAAGGAAAGAATGCTATATTACAAAAAAAAGCCTGCAACCAAAGGAGATACCCATGAATTTGAAGATGACAACATTATCGTTTGCTCTTGCGGCTGTCGCGGCCGCCGCGCCGTCGTGGAAGACTCTCACACCGTCCATGACATCCATGGCCGACATTTTCGTCGCTCCGAACGGCAATGACGCGAATCCAGGCACGCCGGATAAACCGCTCGCCACATTGGAAGGCGCCAGACTGAAAGTCCGCCAATTCAAGGCGGCGAATCCAGGCAAGCCAGTCATCGTCGAATTCGCTTCAGGAACATACCGTTTTGACAAAACCGTGTCGTTTACAAAGGAAGACTCTGGCTCGAAGGGCGCTCCCGTCGTTTACAGAGGCGTCTATGACGGCGAAACGCGTTTTACCGGATCACAGGCCGCTCCGGCCATGAAAACGCTTCAAAACGCGTCTGTGGAGGCGCTGTTGCTGCCGGAAGTAAAGGGTAGGGTGATGGTTTCCGATCTTTCTGGCATCACGGATTTGGGGAAGCTGTCGAAACGTGGCTTTGCCAATGGCAATCCGTCTGCTGAAAGTGAGTTGTTTTATGATGATCAGCCGATGACGCTGTCCCGCTGGCCGAAGAAGGGCTTTATCGGCGTCGTGAAGAAATTGGACGATGTGAACGTCATTCTGGACGCGAAGGGCCGTGCAGAGCGGTGGAAAGCGGAGAAGGATGCATGGATTTTCGCCTACTACCATTTCGACTGGGCGGATTTGGCGGAGCCTATCGTCGGTTTTGGTCCAGAGAAAGACCAATATCGCCGTGATCCCGCCGTCAAGCCGACGTATGGTATCACACCGGAGCGGACGCGTTGTTACATTTACAATCTGCTGTCGGAGCTTCAGGAGCCTGGCGACTACTACATCGACAGGACGGATAAAAAATTGTATTTCATCCCGCCGCATGAAGGCGGTTCATTGGAGATTTCCGTATTGGACCAGTTGTTCAACACGAAGGAGTTAAGCTATGTGACGTTCGAGCATCTGACGTTGGAAAACGTCCGCGGGACGGCTTTTACCATCAACGGCGACCATTGTGAAATGACGGGCTGCGTCATCCGCAATACAGGGAAGAACGGCGGTTCAATTGGCGGTTCGGACAACGTGCTCTACGGTTGCGACGTCTATAATACGGGAGCGGGCGGCGTCAATTTATCCGGCGGTGATCGCAAAACACTGACACCAGGCCGCAACTGCGCGGAGAACAACCACGTCCACCATTATTCACGCAGGGCGCGCACCTACACGACGGCTATTCGCATCGATGGTTGCGGCAATCGCATGGCTCACAACCTCTTGCACCATGGTCCGCACATGGCATTGGCGGCAGGCGGCAACGACAATATCGTGGAATTCAATGAAATCCACAACGCCGTCTATGAATCTGGCGACGCAGGCGCCTACTATGTCGGACGTGACTGGACGCAGCGCGGCAACATCCTGCGTTACAACTACTGGCATCACATCATGGGATCGTCGTCCTATGGCGGCATGACGATTTATCTGGACGACCAGCATTGCGGCCATACTATCTATGGTAATTTATTTGAACGTTGTAATCAGGCTGTCTTCATTGGCGGTGGCGACGACAACGTTGTGGACAACAACATATTCATCGATTGCTGGAAGGCGGCCCATTTGGACAATCGCGGCATGGGCTGGCAGAAGGCGGCCACGGACGATCCGAACGGCGAATTGCAGCGCTATCTGCGGAACATGCCGTATCAGAACGAGTTATGGGCAAAGAAATATCCGACACTTGTGAATATCATGGACGACGATCCGGGCGTACCGAAACGCAATGTGTTCACACGCAACGTCTCCGCCGGAGGCCTGTGGGACGACATCCACAAAGGGACGATCAACTTCCAGACAGTGAAGGACAATGTCGTTCATGACGACGATGTGAAATGGATTACATTGAAGAAGGATAAGTTTGGCAAGGTTCTATCTGTTAAATACAAGAATCCGAAGGAATTAGAGGCTATTAGCTTTGAAGCGGTTCCAGTGGAAAAGATGGGATTGTACGAAGATCCACGTCGTGCGTCTTGGCCCATCGAGAATCCGACGGATGAAGTCGTTCTGCCGCAACAGCGCCGTCCGCCGCAGGCTACCAAGGCAAAGCTCAGCAAGATGCCGACGTTGAAAGTGCCTCGTGCGAAACGTCCGAAGGCGGCCATGGAATTGGGCGTCAACTACAACGGCGACGTCGTCAAGAATCCTGCGAAAGCGTTGTTCGCGTTGGATGGCGATATTCTGAAAGTTGCCGTCGAGACGATGTTGCCTGAAAAACGCGCTTTGGACGATGGCTGGGCGGGTAATGAAGCCGTCGAACTGGCCTTCATGGCATCTGATGGCGCGACGGCGGACATCATCGTGTTCCGTGGCTTCACGTCGGGCAATTTCGAGGCTTTCAAACTTGTGAACAAGAAGCGTGTGGAAGCCACGGACCTGAAGAAAGCGACGCTGAAGACGAACGTCAAGGCGAAATCATGGTCTTGCGAATGGAACATCCCGCTGTCGTTGCTAGGCGTGACGGCCGGCGACCGTCTCCGTGCGAATGTGACGGTCCGCCGTGTCGGCACGAACGAATTCATCATGTGGCGTCCGACCAACGGAGATTCCACTAACTGTGACCAAGTGGGATTCTTGGAATTGGCAAAATAAACAGTTTTAAAGGGATAAAAGAGAGGGACATCCCAAAATGCAAAGGCCGCCGGTTTCATAACTGAAGCCGGCGGCCTTTAGGGAATGGTATTTTACTGTTTGTCTTTCAAAGCGTCCTGATAAACGCCGAGTTTGGTCTTGAGAGTGGAGACAACGGAGAGAAGCCCCGAAACCTGCTCCTTGAGGTTACTGCCTTTTTCACCGAGCAAATCCATTGGATTCAGATCCTTGAGTTGCGCTTGCAAGCCATTCAGTTCACCGGTCTTGGAAGAGATCATCTCCATGACCTTCTTGATGAGGGACTGCAATCCCTCCAAATCAAGTTTTGCGGCTTCATCCACCGCTTCCTGTTTGTCTTTTGCTACGTCGGATTCCGTGCGACTGCCACCTAGCAGATTGGTCAAATCTTCCAAAAGTCCCATGATGTCACTCCTGTTCAAATTGCCAGACAAGTCGCAGCACCCAATGGAGTCCGGGAGCGACGACACGAATATCAAATCTCGGAGGGGGATGCCCATAGCATTTCCAAGATGGAAATTACTGTAACACAATAACAGCTAAATGCCAAATCTTCAGGTCTGGTTTTGTTGGACAGCAGAGCTTCCACGTCTAAGAAAAAAAGGGCTGTTGCTTAGTTTTGCAACAGCCCTTTTTGTTTTTACGTTTGCGGTCCCGCAAGAGCGGGGCCCCTCCCGTTATTTATCCATGGCCTTGATGGCGGCCTGGGCGCTCGCAACACGCGCCACGGGGACGCGGAACGGCGAGCAGCTGACATACGTCAGGCCCTGGCTGAAGCAGAATTCCACGGAGGCGGGATCGCCGCCCTGTTCGCCACAGATACCGACCTTCAACGCCGGACGGGTCGAACGGCCTTTCTTCGTGGCCATTTCGATGAGGGCGCCGACACCGTCACGGTCGATGGTCTGGAACGGATCGGCGGTGAGGACGCGCTGATCCAAATAAGAGGACATGAAGTTGCCAATATCGTCGCGGGAGAAGCCGAACGTCAACTGCGTTAAGTCATTGGTACCAAACGAGAAGAATTCAGCAACTTCGGCCATCTTGTCTGCCAGCAGGGCGGCACGCGGAATTTCGATCATCGTGCCGATCTTGTAATGGAGCTGCTTGGGTGTCATCTCCATACGGATCAACGTCTTCTGATAGGCCTTTTCGATGAGCTCATGGGCGAGCTTCAGTTCGCGAATATCGCAGGTGATCGGAACCATGATTTCGGGGATGATGTCCTTTCCGTCTTTGATGAGTTCGGCTGCGGATTCGAGAATGGCGCGGGCCTGGTATTCCGTGATTTCCGGATAGGTGACGGAGAGGCGGACGCCGCGGTGACCCATCATCGGGTTGTTTTCCTGCAAGGCGTCGACGCGTTTGCGGACTTCGTCTTCCGCGATGTTGAGGGCTTTCGAAAGCTCTTGACGACCGAGCGCGGAGTGGGGGACGAATTCATGCAGCGGCGGGTCGAGCAGGCGGATGGTGACAGGGAAGCCGTCCATGGCAAGCATCGTGTCTTTGATGTCTTTCTTCATGAAGGGGAAGAGTTCGTTCAGGACGGAGATGCGGTCGGCCTGCGTTGTGCAGAGGATCATCTTGCGGAGGAGGAACAACGGCTTGGCGGAGCCTTCGCCGTAGAACATGTGCTCCGTGCGGAAGAGGCCGATGCCTTCCGCGCCGAACTCACGGGCCTTCTGTGCATCGGTCGGATTGTCCGCATTGGCGCGGACGCCCATCGTGCGGTATTTGTCAACGAGTGACATGAAGCGGAGGAAACGGGCATAGTCGCCGGAAGCCGTGGGGGCGACGAGCGGGAGATCGCCTTCATAGACGACGCCCTTGGAGCCGTTGATGGTCAGCACGTCGCCTTCGCGGAGGATCTTGT
>JAEEGK010028597.1_pt1 | contig 11179 bp, 5 predicted proteins | sample 8958771 | NCBI WGS metagenome assembly JAEEGK01 (sample SAMN16246547, study PRJNA631951) | gut metagenome | biome: gut microbiome; feature: rumen; material: SC-attached | host: Bos | place: Iran: Karaj | collected 2018-10 | reverse complement strand
ATTGATTTAATTAAATTTAATTTTGATTTAAATAAATCCGATTTATAAAATTTGAAAAAAAAAATTAAAAAATTATTTAAATTTCTAAATAAAAATAAATAAATAAATAAAAAAAAAAATAATTCATAAAAAAAAAATTAAATTTATTAAATTTATTATATCTAAATGGACTACGAGACAGACAAAGGGAAAAAAGGAGAAGAATACAATCCAGATGAAATGCCAACAATAAGAATAATATTAAAATCTCAAGAAACAAAAAATTTAGAATATGTTGCAAATACAATAGTAAAAAATGCAAAAGAAAAACAATTTGTAGTTAGAGGACCTAAATTTATGCCAAATAAAAATTTAAGAGTAACTGTTAGAAAAAGTCCCTGTGGAGAAGGAACTAATACTTATGATGCTTTTGAAATGAAAATTCATACTAGAATTGTTGATATTAAATGCTCTCCTAATGCTGTTAGTGATATTACTAATTTTAAAATTAAACCTGGAGTCGATATTAATATTAAAATATGGAGTTAAATAAAGAAATATTGAGATAATCCATGATAAATCTTTTTTTATTTAATTTTTTTACTTTTTTTTTTTTTTTTTTTCTTGAGTTTTCATAAATTTTTTATTTATTTGGTTTTTACAAATAATAATTTGTCAATTGCTATTTTTCATTAATTTTATTAAATATTAGTTAATTATTATCGATAATAAATAAAACTGCAAAAGTTTGCATATTAAATGATAATTTGATAAATATGAAATGAAAGATATTAAACATTTATCTTTTTCAAATTTATCAATCATCTTTTAGAATTTATTACAATAAACAAAAAAGAAAAAATGATTTTTTTATAATAATAAATATTCTTTTTTTGATGATAAACTAATTTAAATATAATTTATATATTCTTAAATTAGAAAATAAATGTAAGAAAAAAGAAGTAATATTTTTTGATATAAAAATATGGATATATTTAAAAGAAATAGTAATTTCTAAAAATTAAAAGATTTTAAAATTCTAATGTTATGTTTTTCGAATTGAAAAAGTTATTTCTTTTTGAATGATAAAAATATTAAATTGTAAAATGAAGGAATAAGCAATATTTATGGTTATATTAGATATTTATTATGAAGATTTAATGAATAGATAATTTTAAAAATATAATAAAACAGATTAAAATTTATTTCATCAAAAAGAAATCTTCTTTAAATCAAATACCTTATATAATTTAATTTATCTAAGATGATAAGATTATTACTGGATGAAAAATAATTAAATTTATTATTAATTACATAAAATAAACAAATTTTAAAAATATTATTTACAAAATTTTAAATATAAATAGATTTATTATTCTAAATTTTAAAATAAAATGCCAAAGAAGGATAAAAAACTAATAGAAACTCCAATAGAACTATCAGAATCAGATATTGAATATGAAGTTGAAGCAATAAAAGACAAAAGAATAAAAAATGGGAAAATAGAATATTTAATAAAATGGGCAAAATATAAAGATGATGAATCAACATGGGAACCAATTGAAAATTTAGAAAATTCAAAAGAATTAATTGAAGAATATGAAAATAAAATAAACCAAAAAATTATCAATTTAAAAACTATTAAAAATGATTTTATAATTCCAAATAAATTAAGAATGCCTTTAAGTAAAATAAATATGAATAATTCAGTTGAAAATAGTAAAAAAAAAATTGAAAAAGATAAGGAAAAGAAAAGAAAAGTTGAAATTTTAGAGAAATTTTTTCTTTATAAAAAAAGAAAAATCGAAGGTGATAATAATTTACTTCCTAAATTACCTTTTTCATATAAAGAATTAATTGAATTTTATTATAATTCAAAACCTAATAATTTAAATAATTCAGTTGAAAATAAAAAAAATATTATAAATGAAATAATTCAAGTTGATTCTTTTTCACTTAATTTAAATGATAAAAATAAAATGAAAGAAAATAAAATCCAAGAAAAAGAAAATGAAGCTAATTTAAAATTTCCTTCAGATAAATATGAATTGATAGAAATTATAAATTGTTGTAAAAAAGATAATGATATTATTCTTTGTGTTTCTGCAAAAAATAAAGAAACTTCAAAGATTGAATTTTTTGATTTATTTTCTAATGATGTTGCTGATATAAATCCAAAATTATTAATAAATTATTATGAATCAAATTTGTCTTTTTCTTTTGAAAATGAAAATTCCCAATAAATTATATATATTATAATTTTAATTTAATTTTTTTAATTAATTAATATAAAAAATGAACAATGATTAAAAAAATAAATAATTGTTTATATAACTAAATTGTTTATATACAATATTGAAATTTTTTCAAATATGAATATAATAATAATGAGACAAACAAGAAATTTTTGCATCATTTAATATTCAATAAATTTATTTATATTTTCAATATAATCATTATGATAGTTTACAATTCATTTAAAAGTATCACTTCAATATATTAATTAATTATATCATCTTCTACTATATATATAATATAATTCCCCATTCAAAAAGAATTTTTATTAAAATTAAATTATGGTTAATAATTGATTTCTTGTATAATAATTCTATTTTCATTAAAACACAAAAATAATTTTATACCACAATTTTATTTAAAAAACCAATTCAATTATTAATTAGTTTTCTAAAACTTTTATTTAACTATAATTTAGTTTTTTTCAATTGATTTTATTCAATTTCTTTTATTTTTTGTCAATTGTGAATTATTCTTAATTTTTTTCTTGGAATTCTAATTAAAAGATAAAACAAAATATATTCAAAATAAAGTATATTGATTTTTTTTATTAACAATTATCTTTTATCTAAATTAAAACTATTTCTTTGTTAATAACACTAATTATCTTTGAAAATATTTTTAATTCAATTTTGGTTGTGTTTTATTTATTTTTCATTCATAAAAACATTATAAATTACAAAATAAAATGAACAACAATGAATATAAAGAATTTTCAATTTCAAAAGAAGGAATTGAATTATTTAAAACAATTAAAAATTATCAACTAAATAACTTTAATTTAAAAGAAATATATGAAAAAGGAATGTTACAATCAACTCGTAATGAATATGAAAAAACATTAACAAAAAATAAAGAAGATATTTTAAATAAAAATAAAATATTTCAAAAAATTAATACATATAATGGAGTAACAGTATATGAATATTATCCTGAAAAAACATTATCAAATAAAATTTGTTTTCACATTCATGGAGGAGCTTTTTCTTTATTAAATTCAAATTCTTCTTTTATGATTCCAGTTCAATTATCAAAAATATGTAAAATTAAAGTAATTTCAATTGAATTTGGTAATGCTCCAGAAAAAAAATACTCTGATATGATAAATAATATAAATAAAGTAATAAATAAATTTATTTTAGATGGAACTTTAAGTGAAAATATATATTTAATAGGAGAATCATCAGGAGGTTCATTATGTATTTCATCTGCTTATAATTTAATGATAAATAATACTTTTATTGAAGGAATTATTCTTTTATCTCCTTGGTTAGATTTATCTTGTAATTTAATTTCTTCTGATATTGATGATATTATTTTATGTAAAAAGAATTATTTAGATTTTGCTGCATCATTAGTTATTAATGATGAAAAAGATAATAATTTATTACCATTTAATTTAAAATATAATAATAGATTTCCTAAAGTTATTATTCAATTTGGAAGTAAAGAAATTTTAAGTGAACAAATTTTAAAGTTTTATGATTTACTTAAAAAATATGAAGTATTAATACAAGTTGAATGTTATAAAGGTTTATGGCATGTTTTTCAAAGTTATCAAGATTTACCGGAAACATTAATTGCAATGGAAAATATAAGATCTTTCATATCTATTAACTTTTAATATATTAATGTTAATGATATTTATTTTATATTCAAAAAACTTTAATTTAAAGTATATTATATTTATTTTATTTAATGTATTACTAAAATAAGAATAGAATATAAATTTTTTATATATATACATTGATAATTAATTAATATTTCAATGAATCAAATATTATTTGATTCAAATTGGATAAAGAAATATTATTAAATTTTTATATTACTTTATTCAACTATAAAATTGTAAATTTTTGAATTTATTTTATTTTTAATTTAATTCATAATATTCAAAACAAATAATAAATTAAACATAAATAAAAAAAATAATTTTTATTTAAAATAATGATTCATTAATTAAATTTTAATGTATTCTCTTAATTAATAAAATTAACTTTATATCTTAATTCCAATTAAAAAACCTCTTTTAATATAAAAATACTAATCCTTATTTCAATCAAAAATAATAAAAAAATAAAAAAACCCCGAAAAAAATTCAAAAACACCTGAAAAAAAATCAAAAACCCAAAAAAAAACGGAAAAAAATCATTTAAAAAAAGTTAAAAAATCTTTTTAAAAAGGATTAAAAAACCTAAAAAAAAAATAAAATAAAAACAAATAATAAATAAGAAAGAAGGAAAAAAATAGAAAAAAAAATGAGTGGCGACATGAATAACATTGGTCATACTATACTTGACAAATACCATAATTTGGTATCCAAATTTACAAGTCCATTAAAAGAGAGTAAATTTTACACAGAAGGAAAATTAACTCCAGAAGAATATTTATTAGCAGGTGATTTCCTAGTTCAAAAATGTCCATCATGGAAATGGTGTGCAGCAAAAGAAGGTTTATCATCAAAGGCTTTACCAAAAGATAAACAATATTTAAAAACAACAGTTCCATGTTCTCGTAGAGCTGCAGATTACTTGAAAAGTAATTTAACAACTGAAAAAGAAATTGAAGGTGATTGGGTTGAAGCCAATGTTGTTGGGAATACTAATAAAGGAAATAAAGAAGATCAAGTTTTAGATTTTGATAATCAAACAAATAATAATAATAAGAAAGTTATTGCTAATAATAATGAGGATGATGATTTCTTCTGTGATGATGATAATAATAATAATAATAATAATAAAAATGAAAAAAAAGAAGTTGATGATTTTGTTGTTGTTGATGATGAAGAAGAAAAAGGAGAAGTATTAAAAACAAGAACATATGATGTTACAGTAACATATGATTTTTATTATTGTGTTCCTAGAATGTGGTTAATGGGTTATAATGAGAATGGAACTCCTTTAAGTGATAATGAAATGAAACAAGATGTTATGATGGAATATAGAAATAAAACTGTTACTATTGAACCTCATCCTCATACTGGATTTAGAAATATCTCTGTTCATCCTTGTAGACATTCAATGCTTTTGAAAAAAATGATCGAAAATTTTCAGAATTCTGGAAAAAAATTAGAAATTTATATGAGTATTTTAATCTTTTTAAAATTTTTACATTCTGTTGTTCCTACTATTCAATATGATTTTACTATGGATATTAATTTTTAAATCATTGTTTTTAGGTTTTCTTTTTGATTTAAGGGAATTATTCAAAAATTTATTTTTTTGTTTTTTAAAAATTTTAAGAATTAAAGTTTTTTTTTGAATTTTTTTTCTAAAAATATTTTATTAAATTTGAGTATTCACCTCTAATAATGAAATTTTTAAAAGTAGAAATGTAAAAAATATGTTAAGAAAATCTAATAAAGTTGATTTGAAATTTGATATTAAATGATTAGATGTTTATAAATGGATACTATAAAAAAATAATTAATCATTTATATTGAATTATGTATTTTTCAAACTTGATTTAATTGATTTATTAAAAATGTTAAAAATAAGACAATTTGATAATATCAAAATGAGGTTTAATAGAATTAAATAAAAAAATAAAATTAAAAATAATATTTATAACAGTTAATTAGATTTTTCTAGTTTATTTTTAATCACTTATGAATAAATTAGAGAATTTTTTACAATATTGTAAAAGAATTAATTTATACATCTCAAAGGAATAATATTAATTGATAATAGTATATTCATAATAATTTTGAATAAAAAACTCTTATTTTACTATAGTTAAAGACTCTTAAATGAAAGAATTAAATAATAATTATCCAAATAGATCAATTAAATTTTATATGCTATTTCTTTTTCTATTGATAAAAATTTTAAATTTAGAGAATATAATTATAACGCTTCTTTTGAAGAAATGATGATTCCTAAACCTTTTTTTTTGAACTTTAAGTTAATTGAAAAATGAAATTTATAATAAAGAAATTACACTGATATTTTTTACACATTCAAAAAAAAGATATTTGAAAAAAATAATATATTGTAGAATAAAGGAAAAAATAAAATCATATGAAGGGAAAATTTAAAGTTATAAACTTTGGTTTTCAATTCATTTTTTATATTTAAATTTTTTAATTCATTGATTATGAATAAATTCACTAAATTACGGATATTATATTTTTCTAAAAATATTTTTTTTATATAAATAAACATTAATTAAATTATTTTTTTTGTGGACTATAATTTTGAAATTTATTTAAATTAATTTTAAATAGTTTATTCAGATTTATCATTTTTTAATAAGGATGCAATACCTTGTAAAACTTCTAACACATTTATAATTTGTAATAATTTATTATATAATAAATTTGAAAATATTGTTTCAAGTGATTCCATTTTAATGCTCACTTCTTGAACAAATTCAAAATCATTTTTCAAATTAAGAATGTTTGAAAAAAATTTTCCTTTTTGATTATCATCAAATTTAATTATAAATTCAAAAGAATAATTATCAAGATCACATTCCTCTAAAGAAATTTTTGTATAAAATGGTTTGATAGAATTAATAATAATATTCAAATAATTTATGCAACCATAATCATTATTAAAATTTTTACTTATTTTATCATAACCCGAAATTTCATTTGCTAATTTTTTTTCTAATTCTTCATAATTAATATCTATATTATTATTATTAATTTTATTTTCTTTTTTAAATTTAATGTTTAAAATATAACCAGCTGAATTCTCAATTTTCAATTGTTCAGAATTTCCTATAAAAGCTATTTTTCCAGAATCTAACCAACCAATTCTATCACATAAAATTTCAGCTTCTTCCATTGAACTAGTAATTAATATTATATTAAATTTATGTTCAAAAGATAAATCAAATAAATTATTAAACATCATTCTTCTATTCTCAGGATCAATTCCAGTGGTTGGTTCATCTAATAATAATAATTTAGGTTTATTCATCAAAGTAATAGCAAAATATAATTTTCTTTTATTTCCTTGTGATAAATTTTCAAAATTTGTGTTTAAATAATTTTCTAATCCAAATTTTTTAGCAAAATGTTCAATATTAATTGAAACTTTTTTTAAATATTTATAATAATTTAAAGTTTGTTTTACTGTTAATTTGTTAAAAAGTTTCATTTCTTGTGGACAATATCCTATGTTATTCCTTATTATATCAATATTATCATTAATATTTGAACCAAATAAATATATTTCACCTGAATCATATTTTAATTCTCTAATTATTAATTTTAACATTGTTGTTTTTCCTGAACCATTGAATCCTATTAAACCAAATTTTTCATCTTCATCTAATGATAAATTTAAATCTTGTAATATCTTATTTTCTTTCTTTTTACAACATTCTTTGGTTATGAACGTTTTAGATAATGAAATTATTTTAATTGGCGTATTTATATCTTTTAAATCATTTTTTTCTTTTTCTAAAGGAATTAAACCCTTTTCATCATTGAAATTATTATCTATTAAATTTTGCTTAAGTGAATCACTATTATCATTTTTATCAATAACAATTTCCTTGTTTTTTGTTTTATTTTCAAAATCTTTTTCTTTCTTTCCTATTAACTTAAATTCTTTTATAATAAAAAAAAATCCATATAAAAAAAATTGAAGAATAAAAACCAGAAAATTCCTTTTTATTTTTGAATTATCAAAATATTCTGTTTTATATATTATTCTATACAATAAAGTAATAGGAGTAAAATCATATCCTGATAAAAATGTTTTATTAAAAATATTTATTAATTCAAAGAAGTACATAAAAAAATATGGGACAATATAAATAATAAAAAAAAACACCCTGTGATGTACATTTATAAATAAACTTAAAAAATAAGAAAAAGTGGACATTGCTATTAAATATCCAGTTATTAAAATTAAAAAATTATAATCAGAACCTAAAATAAACAATGAAAAAAAAATGAATAATATAACAATAGTACTTTTAATTAAATCAGAAATGAAAATTCCAAGCCAATAATTAATCATACTATTTCCATTTAAATACAATAAATATTTTAAATGTCTAACTCTTTCTTTGATAGGAGTCTCAATTAAAAATGCAGAAATTAATATTATATAAGTAAACATAAAAGAAAAAAAAGAACTATCAAGACGATCTATATTTTTATTATTTTTATAACTACTTCCTGAATTTATAATTAAGTTAAATTCTTTTTCAGTTATTATATTAATTAACATATTCATTGATGCTTGATAATAATCAGGACTATAAGATTGATATAAATTATATATTTTTATATCATTTAAATCTTTATGAAAATAAATTATATTTTTCTCATTTCTTAATGATGATTGATTATAAATATAATGCATAAATGATGAAATATTTGGAAAATTAATTTCACATTTTTTAAACTCAATTTGGGATTTATTAATTTTATTATAATACTTTGAACTAGTAATATATTCTGATTCATTTGAAAAAATATAAATTTTATTTTTATTAAGTAATTCTTCAACATTAACATACTGGAAATTTTTAGAAGAGTAGTGTAATGAAATTAGATAAAACAGAAATAGTATAAAAAAAATATATAATATCAGCAAACTTTTTAATGAGGAAAGAATATTTTTTTTTATATTTTCTTTTAATTGAGCAAAAAATGAAAATTTAGTATTTTCAATTTGTTCAATGTCTTCTAAATCAATGGTTTGTTTTTCTAAATTTAATTTTTTTGATTTATCCCTATTAATAATATTAATAAATATATCTTCAAGTGAAGTTGTTGAAATTGTATAATTAGTAATATCAAAATCTTTTTTTGATTCTTCTATATATTCAAAAAGATCATTTATTTCTTTTTTGTCTTTTGTGCTAAAATTAATTTGAATTAACGAATTTGATTTTATTCGAATAAAAAATGTAGGAATAATTTCTTTTAATCCATTTAATAATTGTTGTCTATTTTCTTCATTAAATTTTGATTTAATAAAAAAACTAACATTAAAACCATTTGGAAATTTTTCTTTTAAAAAATAAGAACTACCACTACATATTAATTTCCCATCTTTTATAATACCAATTTTATCACCGAACAATTCAGCTTCTTCTAATAAATGAGTTGTTAAAATAATTATTTTATCTTTTTTATATTTTTTTAAAAATTTCCATAATTCTTTTCTTGAATTACTATCAAAACCTATTGCTGGTTCATCTAAAAGAATAACTCTTTTATTTCCAATTAAAGATAAAATAATATTTAATTTAAATTTATCTCCAAGTGATAAACTATTATAGTTAGCTTTTAAATCTAATTTAATATCATTAATAAATAAAATAATATTTTCATCAACATTTTCTTCACCTCTTATATTTAAAAATAATTTTATATGTTCAATCACAGTAAAATTTTCAAATAAATATTCTTGTTGAGAAAAACCAATTTTTTTTAACAAAGTCATTTTGTTTTCAATGAATGATTCACCATCAATCAATATATCTCCTCCATCAGGATTTTCAATTCCTGAAAGTAATTTCATTAAAGTAGTTTTTCCTACTCCATTTTCTCCTAATAAACAAAATATTTCTCCTGGGAAAAATATACCTGAAAAATTATCGAGTACTTTTAAATCATTATATTTTTTTGTTAAATTTTTTACAATTAAACTATTATTTGATGTTTTATTTTTTTCATCTTCTTTAGATAATTTTTCATAATAGGTTTTAGTTAAAGAATCATTTTTATCTGTATTGCTATTTTCTAAAATTGAAATAACGCCTTCTTTATTTTTTATTATTTGTTTTTTATAATTTTGAATATAAATGACATAAGTAATTGAAATTATAAATAATAACATCAAAATAAATGAATATGTTAAATTAAAAAAAATACTAAATTCATTAATATAATTCATTGTAAAAATTTCCCAAGAAAATTGACTTAAAGCATTTATTCGAATTAAATGTTTTATTGAAATTAAAAGACCAATATCAGGAATAATCATTAAAAAAATAATTAAATTTTTAGACAAACCATTTTCTGTGTTATAAAAAACTATAATAAAAAGAATTATCATTGCATATATATAATAAATTATTTCTTTTTTGTGAAAAATCAAATGAACAAATATGATTAACAAAAAACTATTGAAAAAATATAATATAATAACAGACAAAACTATAAATGAATTTAAATTCTTAAAATACATCAAAGAATAATAAATTGCCATTAAACAAGGAATTGAATAATATAATAAATAAACAAAAAACCATGAAATATAATATTGTTTAATTGTAATACCTTCTCTTAGAAATAATTCTTTATAATGTTTGCTTTTTTCATTTATAATTTGTGAATGAAAATAGAAAAATTGGAATTGAAGGTATATTGATAATATAGAAAAAGAAGTAAGAATTGAATAATCTAAAACATTAGTTAAATTATTAATAAATTGCCCTGATTCTATTTTTGTATTTATTGATATTTTTGTATAATACCTTAAAAAATTTGTTATAATTTCATGATGTTTAGAAAAATAAATAACTTTTTTAAAGGCACTTATTTTTTTAGTGGAATCTTCTAATACATTTAATTTATGAGATGATTCTTTGATTGAATTATGTTTAAGACCTTTCATTCCAAATTTAACTTCAATTTCATTTTCTGAATCATTTTTATTTAAAATTTCAATAATATAATTCATATCTAATTTTAAATTTTCATATTCCTTTGATTTTAAATAATGAGATAATTCTTTTGTTGAATTAAAAATTTTTACTTCTTTAACTATTTTACTCTCTTTTAAAAATTGTAATAATACATTGGTAAAATTCTTATTATTTCCTGAAATTATTCCAATGATACCATTTAAATATAATAATTTTGATGTATTTTCTCTAAATAGATAATTATTATCTATATATTTTTCTGGGAAAAGAAGGGTATTATTAGTTT